>Ga0214544_1000563_pt1 | contig 69478 bp, 57 predicted proteins | sample CNSS3metaG_FD_160074 | JGI IMG/M metagenome (GOLD analysis project Ga0214544, IMG submission 160074) | Root nodule microbial communities from cowpea collected in UCLA plant growth center, Los Angeles, California, USA - CNSS3 | ecosystem: Host-associated > Plants > Roots > Nodule | place: USA... | reverse complement strand
TATATATATATATATATATATTCATGTATGTCTCACATGATTGGTTGATGTACGCTTAAGACAGTTCAAGCCATGATGTTATATGTACTGTATATGTTATATTGGGACTGTAAGTTGATGTGTTTAGCATGGACGTGGTGTGATATATGCTTGATTGTTTTGGTATATATATATATATATATATATACACATATTGGCATGAGATTGATGTGTATGAGAACTCTAAGAGTTGTTGGTGAAAAATGGCTAAAGTGTAGGTAGGACGTAATCCCATGACCTTCGTAGGGAGTGTTCATGGTGGTGTCTCATCTAATGGACGTAATTCCACGAGGGTACATGGTGGTGCCTCAAGGCCTGGACATAATTCCACGAGAGTACGTGGTGGTGCCTCAAGGCTAGGACATAATTCCACGAAGGCCTCGTGGTGGTGGCTCATGTAAGGGTGTAATTCCGCGAAGGCCTCGTGGTGATGCCTCACTGCTAGGACGTAATTCTACAGTTTGGTGGTGGTGCCTCATTGTATGTATCTGGATAGTCAAGTCTTGGTGTCTTATGTAGTTTGGTACTTCTTGTGTAGATGTACGTTAATTATGCTTGACTCTGAACTCGTATGTTGAGTGTTATGATATAAGAATCCTTTTTGCACTAGCTTACCCCTTTGCTTGTTTATATGATTGTGTGTAGTTTACTCCTTTACGATGACCATCGATTCTATTGATGTGAGTAGATGTGAGAACCCTTGCTAGTGGTAATGATAATAGGGATGTTGCAGCTTGATGGATTGGACGGGTATTGGGCCCACTATGGGGCCATCACTGAAGGATTTTATTAGTTATGATTCTCTTGTCCGTACAAGACCTAGTATAATTAATTTTCACCTGTGTATTTTGTTTTGGACCGTGTGGGGCCTCTTTTTATGTAAAATTGGTGTGTTTGGTGTCCTGTGTACCTTCATACTCCAAACTCTATAATCTCTGAATATTCATATATGTGACGTTTTATTAATCTGAGGTTATCCAGTTTTTGGGATGTTACAAGATACGTGTAATATCCAATACATTATCGTATATGTACATCATATGTTGTCATCGATTACCTATTAAATAAATGTCACTTCTCTAGTGTATATTGTTGCATAAAAAGTGCACAATAAATATACATATACACATATATACATATATATATATATATATATATATATATATATATATATATATATATATATATATATATATATATATATTCTTTGAATCTAACTCAAGTCATTTTCCAACAAATTTGGTGGAATAACTTCACATAGGACAATATTTATAAGAGTTTACAGAAAAAAGGTTAAAAATATACATAATGAAAGGATGCAATGAAAGCCAGCTCAAGGGGAAAGTGAGTCAAACATTTGCTTTAGGCCTCCAGTAAAAGAAGGCCTCAATTTTTTTTCTAATACTAATATTTCTCTATGAAATTAATAATTAAATTAAATTTAAGAGAAAAGGCCTCAAAATTATTTTAGTATTAATATACATATATTAAATTAATTATAAAATTATGTTTAAAAAAAAAGTCCCCACAAAAATATTTTATTATTAATATAGCTCTATTAAATTAATTATAAGTTTATGTTTAAAATAAAATTTAATTAAATTATTATAGTTTGATAATTTTTATTGGTATTAAACATGATGATTAATGAGTTAAAACTTTTTTTAGTAAATTATAATTTTGTTTACAAAAAAAAGATAATGATTATATATCTTTATTCTCTTACCATCATTCTGTATTTTACTTTTTTACTTTTATCTCTATGTGACTTCTCTTGTCTCTCATTACTTTCTTCCCTTCTAAGAGTCACTCTTTTAGGGGTTTTACCATATTACATTCTTTGAATCTCATGTTGTTCGTGTGTATCAATTTTTTCATCCTCAATTTTGGTTAGTATGTTTTTTCTTTATATTTGTGTTGCTGTTATTTTTATTTTGTTTTAGATTTGTATTAGAATTATAGATGTGTTTCTTTTGTCCAGTTTTATTTTTCGGTACTTCTACGGGTTTCGAGAATTTTTTTTCATATATCTTGTCCACCTACTATCAAGTTGAGAAGAATAATGTTTTTTTTTAATTATTTTTGTTATTGATTAATCTTAAAATAAACTCTACAGGGTTGTGATAATTTGTTGAATATGATGGATTTGATTTATTTTCATAATTAAATATCTTAAGGGAAATTATACGTGTGAAAAATGATAAACCAATTTATATTCTTAATTATATAAAAAGAATAGATTATTTTTCAAATGCGTATATAGCTTATAAAATAATATTAACAATTCCAGTTGCTTCAGAAAGGAGTTTCTCAAAGCTGAAGATAATAAAAACATATTAAGATTAACAATGTCCCAAAAAATATTAAATGGATTAACCCTATTATCCATCGAAAAAGAAATGTTAAATGAAATTAATTATGACAATTTAATAAATAATTTTGCATAACAAAAAGCTCGAAAAATAAATTTTGAATAAAAGACTTCATTTTTTAAGTTTGTTTTAGGTCTTCCAATCTCTTGGACCGCCCCCAGATGCAAAATAGTAAAAAAAAAAAAGCTAAATATAAAAGACTAGTTGGTTATCTAATTCTTTCATAATTAAATTCTTCATTATCTATCAAATGATGATCATTCAATCAATTTTCCAAACAAATTTCAAGTCAATCAAATAATTCATTAATTAACTCGTACTAGAAAGATTCTCATTTAGCTTTTACATGCACAATCATAACAGTGGAAAATCCTATCTGTTATTCTTCCACTTATTATTAAGCAAACAAGTTTATAAGTTATAATAAATTAATTCATTTAGCTTCTTTCTATAATATAAGAAAGACTATAACCACTATTCATTATTATAATCCAACTATGAATATAATGCAATGCAGATTACATACGTGGTTGCAAACTATATAAATATTTTACCTTCCACAAAATAAAGAAGTTATTAGAAATCTAAAACAAATTCTGATTAAAGACATAAGACTGAAAAACTACATTTCAAAATAATGCTAAAGCAGGAATCAAAAATTCAAAAAAAATAGATGAAAATAAACTCCATTCAAATATGAAAATAAACTCTAATGATACATAACCTCATAATTCAATATGAAATTACAAGATAATCAATTAAGAGGGATAATTTTCCATGTGGAAGACCACCTAAAACATGAAGGGAAGTGGAGTAAATTACCAATTCTATCATCAATAATTCCCTTATCTTCAATCTTTTTCTTCCTCCAACCACAATTATGGAGATATAGGGGTACCTCCATCTTCATCTTCTATCACCCACAACACTCACTCACCTCCAATCCATTTTCATGCCCTCATGTTCATCCATCAACGAGATCTTTCTCCACTATTGGGTCATCGGTTAACATCTCTTTGTTCATATTGAGTTGGTTCACCACAATTTCAACTTGAGTGATGCACTCAAAAACTCCTTATATCTCTTCCATTCTCATGCTCTCTAATTTATCCCTAATTGTTTGAAGTTGGACTTGCTTCAATCGGCCATCTCTCTTGTATGCCTTCTCTAAAATGTTTCATGCTTTTTTTTGAAGTTTTTAACACTGGGTATCTTTTCAAAATCGAACTCATCAACATCTTGTTACAACATGTACATGATTACCTTATTCTTCATATGTGTTGTTTTCAATGCATTATTATAGGTTGTCGTTAGATTTGGGGTGCTTGTTGTTGGTTCTATGTAGTTGACTACTTTTGTCAACCTAGACATATGCACATTGCTTGTAATGCTAGCCATCGTACTCAATCTCTTCTAACACTCCACTTCTCATTTAAATTTGTTGACAACAAGTTTTTAGTGAATAATTTTGATTTACTTCCTCACTCATTCATAATAAAAAATACAATTGGACTTTATAGTCTTAACTTTAACTTTTCATTTTCAAACCTTAAAATTTGTTAATTATTACAAAACATGAAACACTAATGACCATTAACAATACAACATGACATAATAAACTCTTGACATTTGTACTCTACAACTAAAACATTAACTACCCTTTTAAAACTACTCATTTAAGTTTATGGAACAAATTCTCACAAGAATAATTAGGACGGAAAAAATTCATGAATCAAATTCGGCCCGTAGGAACTGATTTATCTCAATAAACAGTATTTAGGTCTAGTGTGAAAAATAAAATTCGACTGAATCTAATGAAAAAAATAAAAGAAAAAAATGATCAACTGAATGAAAAATTTCCGTAGAAGAATATGAATAATCCCAGTGGTTTGTCGATACCGGGAATAGGTGCTCAGGCGGCCTTATGATAGAGCATGTAGGTATTTAAAGAATTCATCATATGCTACCAGGAAAATAAACTTTTGACAAACAAAATTTTAACAAATTTAATAAAGTTTCTAAAAATAAAATTAAAGTTGATTAATTTTTTATTTTTTAATTAAAATAAAAAATAAAATAATATATTTTACCTAAATAGAAAAATTTGTCAAAACTTTGTTAAAAATACTTTGTTAACATATCATAGCTCTATGCTACAATATGCATTCATTTGTGTATTTGACGTGATTGTGATTGAAATATATTGTTGAGTGTAATGTCTATGATGTGTTTGAATTTATTAATCCTCTTATACATGTCGTTTACATGTGTAAGATATATATTTTTCCACTTTGTTCGTCTTGTTTGTTTAATTACTCGTTATAAGTAGGTATCAATTTGTTAAGTAATAAGAGGTTAGGAGTGATAAAGCCTTTGTTTTATTATGATGTTTTAATTTTATATGAAAACGAGATTGAGATGATTTATTTTAGCTTTGTTTTAAACAATCATTTCAGAGTTTTATTATGATTTTTATGGTAAGATTTATAATGTCTAAGAGTATTTTATCTTAAAACTTTTGTTTCTTTACTTTTGAGTTTTATTTATATAAATAATATATGTAAGTTTTTCCTTTTGCTTTTATCTTTTATATTTGAAAATACACGAATATGAAAATTGAATAAATGGCCTACAGTATTCTGATTCTGTCCATTCAATCGTTAATATCCTGTGAAGCACAACGTCAATGGCAACTCTGTATTAAAACATTCTTCATTTTCTAAATTATCCTCTCTGTTACATTTTTATTCCAACATTATTTTCTTCTCTAATGCTCTCTCTTTGTATCCAACAGTGGCGTGCAAGCTGTTCGTCCTCCTCCATTAACATCCACCTCCGACCCACCTCCTCTTTTTGATGGCACCACCAGGTTGTTTTCATCTCAATCCAAAGTTCGTATCTTTCATGGTTCTTCAATTTTAACATGCCCATGTCCTTGTTTGTTTTTATTGTTTATTTAGGTTGTACATCAGTTATTCTTGCCCCTATGCACAGCGTGTATGGATAACTAGGAACTACAAGGTTGTTTCTTTGTTATGTCCTTGTTTTTATGATTTCCATTTTTACTACTTCCATTTGCCAAGTTCTAAGTGCGTGCTTCTTGTGCTTTATTATGATTTTGAGTTTAATTTCTATGAGTAAACCATCTGAATAAAATAATTTATTCAACCAATAAAACATTATTATTGTTGAAATAACCCTTTTGAAGTAGTTTTTGTAAAAGTTATCCAGATTGTAACTAAATAACATTCTAACAACCTTTTGCACTGTCTACACATAGATTATTTACTCTTACTGGTAATTGAAACTACAGAGACTACAAGACAAGATCAAATTGGTACCTATTGATCTTCAAGATAGGCCATCTTGGTATAAGGAGAAAGTCTACCCTGAACATAAGGTGAGTAACTTAGACAAATTAGGGTAATTAAAGGGTTCTATTTTGCCATTTTGATTTGGTTTGGTTTGGTTTAGCAAGTTGAATTTGTTTCCCTAAAATATAATTTATTTGTAGGTGCCATCACTGGAGCACAATGGCAAGGTTTTGGGACAAAGTCTTGATTTGATCAAATATGTAGATGCCAACTTTGAAGGGACACCTTTGTTTCCTGGTGTAAGAACTAGAAACTGCACATTCTCTTTATGGCCTCTCTCGTCTCTTTGTTAGAATGAATTAATGATGTTAAGTTGAAATTTTTGTAGGATCCTGCTAAGCAAGAGTTTGGTGAACAACTATTATCCCATGTTGATACATTCAACAATGACGCGTCCTCTTCATTGAAAGGGGGTGTTGTACAGCAAGCTCGTAAGCGATATATTTAAGTTCATAACTATAGGAAAATTTCCCTTTTCATTTTCTACACAAATTCAAGTTGGTCCTTAAAATGGTGATTTAAATCAGGCTCTGCCTTTGAGTACCTGGAGAATGCTCTTGGTAAATTTGATGATGGGCCATTCTTTCTTGGTCAATTCAGTTTGGTAAGTTAGAATCATTTCATTAATCTTAGATTTTCGATTTCCTCCGATAAACTTGTTGCTTTTCAGTCTGTGATCATAAATGTTTGTCGTGATGCATCTAATGTGTTTGAATAACTCAAAATACCTTAGCATATCTTATTATACTCGATCATTGATTTCCATATTTCCTCGTTAGTTTTTAGAATTATGATAGTACAAAGAGTTAGTACTATAAATCCTATTGTAATACATTAAATATATTAATATGTTGTAAACATATTGTATTACATATTAGTTAGCACCAATTCTGTGTTTCGTGATCTTTAATCTCTATCCAAAACCCAAACATTTCAATAAGGTGAAAGATAGTCATGATTTGATCCCAATGTAGAATACTAGTATGATACGTGATTACATCAACGACCATAGCTTTTCTTTCACATTGTCTCAAAATATTTGTGATGATCAGGTGGATATTGCATACATTCCATTTGTTGAAAGATTCCAACCTGTCTCTATTGACGTGTTCAAACATGACATCACGGAAGGAAGGCCAAAACTTGCAACGTGGATTGAGGTACACTATAGTCAGTTGTGTGTAAAAAAGGTTCCATTTTTGGTGGAAATTTCTCTTTCTTTCAAATTTCTCAATTTGTTGCAGAACTGCTGACAGATTGTTCCATTTGAACCTGCATAACTACTAAGTAAATAACCCTTGAGACACACTGGTTACAAAAGCGAAATGTGAACGACAATGTTTCTTTTACAGGAGGTGAACAAGATTGATGCTTATACAGAGACAAAATTAGATCCCCAAGAAATAGTTGATAGATTCAAGAAACGTTATCTGGTAGTATATATATTATGAATCTCTTAACTATTGTTCATTTTGAAGAATCATGATTGGTTTCTTACTGATATCTTTGCTGCTACTTCTGCAGTCTCAACAGTGAGCGTTGGATTCAGTCAAATATCAGTTATGTTTATCTGCTAAAGTTGCTCACATAGTTATGTTCACTTCTCAGCTTGTATCTTTGATGTCGTAATAATGTTTATATTACCACCTTATTGTGCTCTTAGAGACTTATTTAGATGTTCTTTAGTTTCAAGGTTTAATGTAAAAATGTTGCATCTTTCTTTTGACCCAAAGTTCCCTTAAATTGATTTCTAGCTGAGCTTTTTCAACTAAGTTTTGTTTAGGATGAATTATCGCATACAAATCGATTTAACGACAAGTATCCAACTAGTGGTCACTTACTTTGTATAGTTGATTATGCTCCATGTTGTCTTGGTAGGGCTGATTGGTGGTCGGCCTAAGCTCTTGTAGAGGGTTAATAACTACTCGGTCTTAAAAGCGAACCAGTCCTCCGATTTCTCAAAGAGTTATTCTGTTTGAGGGCTTATATTTGTCTTTGCTTAACGGGATGAATAGGTATTCGGCCTAAGGGTTTGTCGAAGACCAGAGACTAGCCGGTCTTATACAGTACATCTAATATTTGTAGTATGTGACAATTTGAAAAATAGATTTTAGTAGTTTAAAAGCTCAAATGTTATTTAAACTTCACAATTTCTTTACACATTTTTGTTATCAATAACATTGTGTTTGGTTTCGGATGAGTAAACAAAAGTGAATATTCTCCCAAATAATATCCAATAATTTATATAAAACAGTAGAACTAATTTTATAGAAAATGGATACTTCAACTCAACCTCAAAGATGTAAATAAATAAAATGAAAACCATGTAACAGAGAAAATAATGAGTATATCGTTACTAAAAAGTTTATTTAAACAAACATAATCAACTATATTATAACACAATCTAATAATATTACTATAACATAGCCGATTATATAACAGTTAAAATAATCACATAATAATGATAATAATAATAATAAGGCTTAAATAATGATTTGTTCCTTGTTTTCATTCGGTTTTTCAATTTGGTCTTATTTTTTTTTTTCAATTTGGTCTTAATATTCGTCAATTTTATTCAATTTGGTTCTTTTCGCTAACACTGTTAAAATAGTTAATGGATTGTGAACAGTAACTACCCCGTGTCATTTTGTGATTTTTTTTTTAAATTTTTAAATTTTTTTATTTGAAAAAAATCTCCACGTGTCAAGTTCATATTATGCCACGTGTCATTTTGTGATTTTTTTTAATTTTTAATTTTGTTTTTATTTAAAATTTTTTATTTTTTTAATTATTTTTAAAATCATTATGCACATAATTGTTTAATAAAATGCATTTATCAATGACAACATTATCTACTTCCAAAGACTCTACACAATCTCAAATTGCAAGGAAAAATAAATTGGGGAGGTTAGGGAATGGAGAGATAGCACATGGGTATGACATTTAGCATAGAGGAGAGAAAGATTTGTTTGAGAAACACACCAAGAACAACAATTTAATCAACTCATAATAGGTCAACCTTTCAAGAAATGCAGTAAGGACACCTGGGTTTGGAAAAAAAGGAGGAATGTGTTTTTTCGGTTAGTTCGACATATAGAACTTTGCAAGACAATCAAAGTGGGAAAAGTAACACAATCTTCAAATCATATTGGAGTGTCAAGGCTCTACCTAATACACAATACCATGGGTAGGGGGTCTTGTTGAATAAAGGGCCAACAAAGGAAAAAATTAATTCATAAGGGGATACAACTTAACAATAATCTTTGTGAGATGTGTAAAGAACAAGATGAAAGTGTTTGTCACTTATTTTTCTACTTTAAAGTAGCTCAACAGGTATGGGATTTGTGTGATAGGTGGATTGGTGAATGCTTAGTGAAACATAAGCAACCTAAAACTCACTACCAACACTTTATCTCTCTCTCTCTCTCTCTCTCTCTCTCTCTCCATTACACAGCTGCAAGGTGAAGATTGAAGATCTTGGTTGATCTTGGAGGCACTTTGGCTTAGGATTAGTTTGAAAAAGTCGTGTATGGTTGGCTAGGGATAGCCACCATCAGGTTTGGTAGTTCTTGTGCCTCTAGTTGTTTACCTAGTGTGATTTCAGGTCTGTAAGTGTGATTCTTGCAGGGTGTTAGGCTAGATTTTTGTGTGAGTCAAAAATCGTGTGTGTTTCTTTGTTCAAAAGTTTAATCTTGGTCTGTGATTTGTAAATCTTTTGAATATAGTGGAAACTAGGCTCAAGTTGTCTTAGTAAACTAGATGTAGCTATGTGATTGAGTGAACCAGTATAAATATTGTGCCATTCCCTTCCCTTCATCTCACTCATTTTAAATCACTTTAAAAGCTCAAGAAAACAAAGTAATTCATTCTTTGTTGTGCTTTAATACGTTTATGTGTAATCTGATGTTGCATATCTGTTAGAAATATTGATTGGAACAAGTCTTTGTGTAAAAGTTTATTGTTTGAGTTAAATCTGCAAATTTTGCATTCTGCATAAATTCCCAGGATTTTAGCCGATTGATTTGAAATTTTAATCAACTGTTTCATAGGCTCAAGAACAAATTAGTCTACTATTTTATTTTTTTGACCGATTGAAAGTGTATTGTTCTGCAACTTTTCCATTCGAATTGCGTAGTCTATTTGATTCAATTAAAAGGGGTTTAAAGCTTTAGAAAAACTTTTAAACAGCTAATTCAACGCCCCCCTCCTCTTGGCTTAAATCATCATTTCAATCAAACAAATTTAACTTCATCCAAAAAAGCAGTAGGTTTGTTGGCATGTATAATTATGCAAGAAGGCACTAAGGACTTGAGCTGTTGCTGGAACAACCAAGGTAACAAGACTAGGAGCAAAGAGTGAAGCCTCTTAATGGCATGTAAGTTTTCCCATGTTTGATCATGTGGATACTAGGGCACTGCATGTGACCAATCTCATCAAGTTGCAGCAGTAGTTCAAGCAACAACTCTCAACTTGTTACTCCTTATTTTTAGTTAGCATATCTGCTAAGTGTAATGGTACTACAAGTTGTGCATCTTAAATTGAATAATTCTTTGAACTTTTTGTAAAAGGGTTTGAACATCCCTAGTATTCTATTTAATATTTATTTATTCTTTTTGTCCGTAAAAAAAAATTATTGAAAGACTTAATGATTTAACCAAAGGTGGATAGTGACTATAAATAACTTATTGTCATTCATTTTAAACATAAAGAGAAAATAATAATCTTACAAATTTATGAATTAAAAGATTTTTTTTATCTATCATATCAATCAAACCGTTTACAAAATTTATTTTCATTTTCTTTCACTTTCCTTTCTTTTTCCATTCTTTTTCCCTTGATCTAAATATTCACTATTTTTTTTCCTCTCATTTTCATCATTTTTACTTCCTCAAAGCCACTAGTTAAAATGAACAAACCCAAAAGAGGAATCACAAAATTCCATATTTATGATGAACTCTAATGTTGAGTCATCATTGATTTCATCCTCTCCCCCTCTCTCTCCACCCTAACTACCTTACTCAACAATAATAATTTCATAATTAATATTATACTCAACCACTCTGGTTGATGTCAAGAATCACTTACTGCATTATCCAAAAACCACTATTGAGTTGATACCTAGATGTAGGTATATATGTGTTTGGTTTAGGCCACCAAAACCCATAACCTATATGAAGCTTGAGCCTATTTGAGTATATTTGAATTACATATTTTAATCTCAATCTATTTAATAATTTAGTGGGATTAAAACCCATAACCTATATGACGAGGTAAATGGGTTTCATCTAAATTTAGTGAGATTTTGTGGAATTTTAATAATTTAATATAAAAAATGTAATATTAATGCATTATATGTGTAAGTTAAGTAAAAATAATAAAAAATATATAATTTGTTTATGGTTAAATATTTTTATACTTAGTATGAAATTATAGATTAAGTAAGACATTGTTGGATAATGTGAGTTTTCTATACTAATTATGTTGCGTTGCTTTAGACAATTTATCTCTTATATAGGGTTATTTAAGTCAATTTTTGTGTCATTGTTATATATGCATCTTCTAAAGAATCAAATATGATAAGTTCTACCCTTAATGTAATAAATTTCGAACAAGTTATATGGTTCTACACAAAGTGAGTACTAGAGTAAAACAACTACTAGAAAGAAACATTTATTTTTTAGACTTGGACGATTTGATCATTTCATATAGGCAACACAAGTCGCAACAATCTTATACAAAAAGTTGATAAATATTAGTTTTGACACGCACAACAAACTGACAATCTTACGTAGAATCATAATGTATTTTGCACGAGCTTTTTATTTTATCTATAAAGTAAATCATAAATCGTGTTATGAACAATATGGAAAAAATGTATCATCTTTGTAAAATTTTCACCGTGTGAAGATATCTCTAAACAATAACTTTTATTGTACATCTTTTTTAGAGTTATTCTTGCGTCTTAAACAACTTTTTTTTTCTTTTTGTGATAAAGATTGATAATAATTAAATATTAGAAAAGTAAGAAGTGACTTATGGAAAAAAAACCTAAAACCTTATTGTTTCATTCCGATGTAGAATCTTGTTATTGGTTTTAGGATGGGTGTCAATATTCCTCTCTCAAATTTGTTAATAGAATTAATGTCAATCATCATACATTCGAGGTATTATCCGTTTTGAAGCGTGTGTTTGGTCATCGTTTATCTTTGAAAAACGTTTTGGAGAGTAAAAGGAGAAAAAAGTATTTAAAGTGTCTTAAACTTTGATTTCGAAATAATATAAAACTGTTGGATGTGATAGGAACACATATATTCTTTTTCTTAATGTAAAATGTGCACAAAATACTCGTTATTGACCTTGTATGTTGATAATTAAAAGTGCATAAAAAATACTTAATTTTGATTATTGTAATCCTTTACATGTAAATAATAATTGGATAAACTAGTATAGTGTCTTTTATCTTATGCTATTGCATTTTTATATGTTTATATTGCCCTTAACAAGTTATTTGTTAAAATCATTTTATAAACTATTTTTATATGTTTAGCAATCATCCCAAACCGCCCATCTTTTATTGTCTTGCAAAAAGACTTTTAAAACGTTTTTAAACTCTATTCAATCTTGTACTTCCAGAACTAACATATTCTTTTCATCAACATGTGTAGTTAGATGTTAAAACCCCTGTAACAAGTTCGTTTTAAAGAAAAACTATTTTTTAGGTTACTTAAAGTACAAGTTATGTAACCATTCAAACACTTTTTTTTTATTCGATAAATCTTATAGATAGACTTCAAAATATAAAAATATTTATACTATCAACAATAAATTGATTACAATTGTTGGTAGTGAGAGTATGTTGGCTTATTATTTTGTACAATAATTTCTTCTGTGTGAATATTTTATTCATTCATTATTATTACTATAATAATCTTACCACATAATCCAAAGTTATCACAGCAAATTTAATCATGGAATACCATTTCATGTATCCTTAATAAATATCCACCTCAAAAAACTTATCATGCTTATAAGGGGTCACTATAGATAGTTTGTAGAAAATAATATCATAATGATAGGACGAAAACAACCCATGGATGGCAGAGAAAGTGAAACCTATACTAATAAATCTATCTCTTCATTTGACTTGTGTCTCTAGAGTTTTATTAGAGTCGTTCTGGAGTTTTTAATATGTATTTGTTTGATTCTTCCCTTAAAACAGAAGCCAAACATACATTTTAATGTTTTTTTTTTCCTTGTAACACAGTTATTTTATATTTTAAAATAATTGTGTAGTGAACACGAAATTATTTTTACCCATTGCTTCAAATTATTATTTGTTTAAAACATATACACTGAGCTTAAAGATTTTATATTTTGAAACAAAATACTTATTCTTTTAATATATATTCAGCTTACAAAACTTATATATACTCAATTACTTTATATATCTTTTAAATAGTATTATATAATTGAAAATTAGGAAGTTTATGCTGTGTTCCTTGAAAAAAGAATAGACAAATTTTTTTTATCCTGTGTGATACTTTATACATAATCAGACTTGAAATGAAATTCTTTATATTTTTTTTATAAAAGAAGATAATAAGAATAAATTAATAAAAAATAATTTTCTCATATATTAAAATTAGCCTACGTTGTTATAGAAAAAGAAAATAAAGAACTATATTTTAAATAAATTAAGGTAAAGTCATTTTTATAATTTAGTTTTTAAACATAATTGTTTTTTTAGTATTTATAAAAATATTTAGGAAAAGACAGTCTGACAAAACTATAATTCGATGTTATATTACTAGTGAAATAAAAGAAAAAAAATGAAAGAATGGGGAAAAATCCTGTAACAGAATATTTGAATTAGTTATCTGGGATGTATCATATTAATCTTTCAGTTAAAAGAAATCCAAAAATATTTAAATTATAATATTACGACATATATAAGGATTGAAATGATAATAAATAATTAATGTTTAATAATTATTTGAATTTATATATAAGGACACTTATTACTCTTTACTTGAATAATTATATTTGTTTATATTATTAACAAAGAAATTTATATATGTACCTAAATTTTGTTTTAATTTTATCTTTTAATGTTAACAAATATTTGATCTGAACTGTTTACACTATCTAATATACTCTTGATTTAATGTCAATTGTAAATGTTAACCTAAATATATCAAAATTTTAAACATTAATAAATTTTAATTTTACCTCAAAGTTCACTATTAAAATTATATTTCATAAATTGGAATTTTACCTCAAAGTTCACTATTAAAATTATATTTCACTGAGTGGATTTTGTCAACGAGATTAGTGAAAACACATACACTACAAGCATATGCGTCAATTTTTTTTATCATAATAAAATTATTTTTATTATTATAGTTATAAAATTAAATATTATTCTTTCTATAAATTTACTATAAATAATTTTTATTTATTTTATAGGTAGCTTCATTATTAGAAATGAAGTTTAAAAACACATTCAAATTAAAAATAAAAACTATTAAATTTAAAGAATTCATAAAATTCATAAAATAATTATTTTAATTTGAAAAGAAATTTTATTTAAAGAGTAAATTTGAAAAACAAATATGAACGTACAAGAGAGAATCTCTTTTATACAACTAAAAAAATTTATAATTTTAATGTAAACCGTTTTTATTTATTTTTTAAGTAGTTTTATAATTGAAAAATATTTAATTTTAAAAAAATAGTCAAATTGAGAAAAAGTTACTTAAAGGATAAATATAATAAAATAATTATTTTATTTAAAAAAAAAACTTTAATTTAAAAGATAAAAATGGAAAAGTGAATACCAAAATATCAAATCATTTATACGCATATATATATATATATATATATATATATATATATATATATATATATAATTACTTTATTTAAAAAAAATTATTTTATTTAAAGTATAAAATTGAAATAACAAACCTGGATATCAAGACGTGAATGTTATTTATATATAGGTATAAATTTAAAATATTTTTATTTAAAAGGTAAACTAAAAAATGTGAACATACAAAGAAAAATACCTTTATATAAATATAGATATAAAAAAATTTTATTTGAAAAGTAAAATTGAAAAACAAATATCAATAAATAAATAGAAGATTGTCTTTTATATATAGGGATAAAAGTATAGATGATACACATGTGTCCTACATATATATATTTGCATTTTATGATAATAAAAAAATAATAATTATAAAAAATATAAATTATAGTTAAATATGATTTTGGTCTCTTAACTTACAGTGAATTTTAGAATAAGTCCATTTTAAAATTTTAGACTAATTTAGTCAATTATCTTTCGAAATAGGTGGATTTAGTCATTTTAATAAGATTTTGTTAGGTTTATTTCAAAATAAATCTAACAAAATCTTATTAAAAGGGTTAAATTAACATATTTCAAGAGATGAAAGACTAAATTTATCCAAAATTTTGAAATGGACTAATTCTAAAATTTACTGAAAGTTAAGGGAGAAAAAACATATTTAATTCTATAAATAATTATCATAATGAAATAATTTTTATTGTAAATACTTTTATAACTTAGTTGCATAGTTAAAAAAAATATTTTAAATTTAAAGATAATATAATTAATAAAATTATTATTATTAATTATTAATAAAGATAAAATGGATAGTAAAATGTATAAAAGGAAATGGTTACGAGCAATTACAAAAGCAATCCTTATTATGTATACGTATAAATGATGAGTACATACGCTTAAACGTATATTATTCACTTTTACTTTAAAATAAAAAAAATAAATGTAAATTCTTTTAAGGTGTTCTTTTTAATAATCGTATGATACATGAACAATGGATGCAAAGAAAATTAGTAACTCTGCAGCTGAGACAAACTTTGAAGATTAAACTTTGTCAGGATAGGATTAGATTAGATTAGAATATATATATATATATATATATATATATATATATATATATATATATATATATATTATGACTAAGTATATATGTCATTAGTTATATATTACAACTAAGTATATGTATATTTGTCGAAGAGAATTTTAGGATGTTACATCTTGTTTATAAAAAAATATATTTTTAGAAATATAATTAAAAAAAATCTAAAGGATAAAACAATTAATAAACTAATTTATATTAATAGGGTATAAATATTAGACTATATATATATATATATATATAAAAGAAAAAGTATACATGTGTTTTCACTGATTTATTATAATAATTTGATTTATTATTTAACTCTCTGACAGCATAACATCAACGGCTACTACTGTTGCTACAAACACAACAGTTGCAAAACAACTGCGGCGAAAGAAGTTGATTTACAAGGATACAGATGGTGAGCAAGAATGAAGGAAGATTCAGTTAGTCTTTCGTCTTCCTCCGAAACAAACTCACCAAACCCTAATCCTTCTCTCTCTTCGTATTCGCGCCAACGCAACCGAAAATGGCGCACTTCAGTTTCAATCTCCTCCACAATTTCGAACACACCAGGTATGCACGCATGTGTCCATGTACAAAATATATAGAAATCGAATGCTGCATACGATTTTCCACGCGTCCTTGGGCGCAAACTTCTCGTGACTTTGTCCGTTTTGGAATGCTTCTTTGTAGCAGTTACTGTTCACACCGACTGTGAAACAAAAACGACACTGTCGACTCGATCGGTTTTTATCCCGATCGTGAATTCCGAACAAGGTTTTCTTTGGTTGATTATTCGTTCTGGAATCGGTTTAATGAGCGTAGTTGGATCTTGAGTCTGAAATGTGGTGGTACCGTTAGTTAGCACTGTGCGTTTGGTTTTGCGAGCGAAAGCTATGGGCTGTAGAACTGTACCTGTTTTTAAAGTATGTTGTTGTCCTTACTGAGTAAGCGCTCGTTGGAGGTTGATTCCAGGTAGCATACGAATATGGTAGAATTAGTTACATGGATGTGTTACGTGTGTAATATAATTTATTAGTTATTTAGAAATTAGAGAAAAATTAGATAAGGGTTAACAACACTCTTTCAAACATGTTAAAACTTCTTGAAAAAATCTTAGTGATTTGTGATTTTGAACAAATTTCAACGGATAATGGACGGAATGTTAAGATTGTGATGCTCGGCATTTTTATAGAAATTGTAGTTTATGTGCTGGTGATACGTGCAATTGTCTATCTCTGGTTTTGGAAACGAGCGATACTCTGATATTTTTTTTTCTAACTTTCTTCCCAACATAACTATAATTACACGAACTGTTTTGCAGGGATTCGTATGGATTTGCATTAAGGCCTCAATACGCACAACGATACAGGGAGTATTTTCCCATCTACAAGGTATTTTCATGTTTCTGATGATCCAGGTTTAATGTTTCAATCCTATTTTGAATTACGCGTGCAAGAACACATTTCTTTGGGATATTAATCATTTGCGTATTTACGATCAGTGTAATTAAATAGAAGCACTTTAAGGTCCTCATTATTCAAGGGATATAGTTCCTTTATGGGGTAAATATTGAAAGGAGATTTCCCCTTTTCCGTGGGCGCTTTTGTTAAATAGTAAAAAATGACAAACCTTGGCTGTGACTGATAATTTTTGTTATAATCATTCATTATTGTTCCCTCCACTTAAAATTAATTTCCAAGTAAAGTATGAGGACGCATATGTTAACAAAATTATATATTTTACCAATCACCATGACAAAATAGCCCTTTTCAACTAGAATACCTTTATTGGAGAAATGTAATTAATGCTTTCTTGACTTTCTAAAGTATAATTCTTGAGATAAATTAAAACTCCTGAAGTGACGAAATGAGTAGTTACATTAAGAAGATGAAGAATAAAAACCAACGATGACTACATATTTGTTCCAATAGGTATTGTCATGTGTCTTTCTTATGAGAAAAGATATTTCGTTTTTTGAAGAAGTTCAAATAAGACGAGGTTTTTTGACCCTTTTCTATTGGTTCAAAAAGGGTACATAATTTGGGAAGTCATATGGTTAGACGTGAGCAGGCCAGTGTGCATAAGACTCCTACTTAGACGCAGCATTTCAATTTTTTTCCATATGATTTCAAGAAACAAATATACTAAACAACAGAAGTGTGCATTTTAACCCTTTGATACTGCAAAAATGGAGCCTAATTAAATGATCTTATACTTTCAATTCTAAGAACTGGTTTTTTACAATAAGTAGCACAGATTCAATTTATGATCATCCCTAAACTGATATATTCATTAAATTAGGAGGAGGAAGATGAGAGATCAGATAAATGGAGCGACTTTCTTGAACATGCAACTGAATCCTCTCGACCAACTTCTAATGAACATAAAGAAACATTGAAGGCTGAACCTAAAAGTGACGAGGTAAACGAAGAGAGAATTCCACAAAGGCCAAATAATGGGGATGATTCAAGTAGAAGGCAGTTTTGTGAGTTAGGAGAAGAGACTAGCATAGGAGGTGACTCAAGTGACAGGAAGACTTCTGGAGGCACTGAGATAAAAGAGGGTACTACTCCAGGGAGGGTTAGTGAATGCGGTATTTCAAGAGACAGGAATTTTATTTCTCACAGTGCAACCGGAAATATCTCTAGAAAGGAACTGCATCATTGTGAAGAAAGAAAGACTCGTAAGGTTGTTCAACACTGGGCTGAAATTAGGCCATCTCTTATTGCCATTGAAGAAATATTCAGTTCTCGTGTCAAGGGAAAGAAAATGGAAGGTGCAGAAATAAATAGAAATAATAACCATCCTCCATCTATAGAAGAATCTAAACCTGTAGATGATGGTAGCAATGGCTCAAAGGAAGAAAATTCTTTAGTAGATCAGAACTTACCTGAACTTTTCTCTCGATGGAAAGAACTTGAGTCCCTTGTTCAAGGAGGAGTCCCGAAGGATCTTAGAGGAGAGGTAAATTTTTTCTAATTCACTGAAGTTCCTATTTTTGTTGGGGGAAAAGTACTGCAACCTTCCCTACACTACAATATTGTTGTTACAGGTCTGGCAAGCCTTTGTAGGTGTGAAGATGCGACGGGTGGAAGGCTATTATGAGGATCTGTTAGCTCGTAACGAAAGTGAGGAGCAAGATGTCTCATCTGCTGCATTTGGGAAATGGAAAAAGCAGATTGAGAAGGTCATTAGCTGCATGCGCCTTGGACTTTATTTTGATTTGTACGTGCTGCATCTTTTACTTTATATTGAATGCTGGCTCTCTCCTTAGACTAAACCACACTTTTCATTCTCAGGACTTACCACGAACTTTCCCAGGTCACCCTGCTTTGGATGAAAATGGCAGAAATTCCCTGAGGCGTTTACTACTAGCATATGCTCGACATAACCCTCAAGTTGGGTATTGTCAGGTAATTGGAGTTCAAAAGAACCTTTCTTGGTGAATACTGCAACTACTTCCTGATATTCAAGCTTCATCGGATTTGATACTCACAAAATTTGCATCCCTTTCCAAATGAGTATTTTTCATGTGAAGGGACTAGGTCACTTTCCCTTCTATTAAAATTTCTCGTTATTGGTGATGTAATGTTGTAACTGAAAAATCTTTGTATGAATTTGTTGGTTCATTTCTATGTTTTAACTTACAGTTTATATAGAGAATATTTTTCTGCGTGTATTATTGAAATTAATTTGCTTAGAGATAAATGTTGAGTCTAATTTCTTTAACATATAGGTGCTTATCCACTTTACTAATTATTACATATAACAGATGATGGAATTTTTTTTCGAGAACTACAAAATTTGTTTATAGTTGTTGATGTAGTTAAATACTGAAAAGTTCTTCGATTTCTTGTGTCTCATAATTTTCAAATCTCATTCTGTTTCTTGTGTAATGCTGAAAACTTATGCTTGACTCTTTTTGTTGTTTTCTAATATGTGTATAAAAAGCATAATACTCACCTTGACCACAAGTGTGCACTGTTGTCAAGGTGTTATGCTTTTCAAAAAGATCATCAAGTCAGTAATTACTTGATACTGATTGACTTGCATCCTCAGGATACTAGGTTATGGGAAAAAATTTCTTAAGATATCATTTGGTGATCACAGGGCTAACCAATTGAATAAAATAAAAAAAAAATCCAAAACAGAGGTCATGCTTGAAAATAAACTTTGTTATAGGTTTTTCTCACTAGCATTGTTGTTAGTGATCTGCTAAACCCCGCTGGTTAAATTCCTATGACCACTGTCACTACCACTGCTACCAAAGCCTTCAATCTGACTGGCTACCACACTATTGTATTTGCTGTCCTCTGATCTGACAACTCCCAGAGTTGAGCTGCCATCGGTGCAGCCACACGATCGGACACTTATCTCCCATGGTGCATGATGATGTGTCGAACCGCTGTTTTTGTTGCTACTTGCTTTGTTGGAGTCAACCTGAGATGACAGTTCCAAACCTGTTGAACACTTTTGCTTTGGGTGGCATGTCTCTCCCTTGAAAGAGCATTGTTCACGGTTTTCTCTAGTTTGTAATCTTTTAAAACAAGAGAGTTAAGGAATCTCTTCTTTTGGCATTACAACTCCACAAGCAATGTTCGTCTTCTGCATTTGCATGATGATAACTATCTTAACTCAATTTATTGGACTCATTGAAAGGTAAGAGTAGGTTTAACCATATTAAAAGGGAGGCCCACATCCTAGGATGACCCTAATTTCCAAATTTAGGACAATGACTCATGAATTATTACATTGCTATGAGGATCCATGTGCACAAATATTAGTAGAAATTATATGTTCTACTCTAGTGCCTATGAAATTTGGGAAGACTTTGGAAATACTTATTCCATGCCACAAGACATATTTATATGTTATGGGTTAGCAAGCAAGATCTTTGGTGTCAAATAGGGCACTCTCTCTATTGCAGGATACTATAGACCGAAGCTTATGTAGATTGATTTGGACTAGTATCAAAATTTGATGTTTTAGAACGGTATGGATGCTGTCACTTTTTTCTCAGTTTGTTTGTTGGACAATACCATTTGTGTGGCAGAAGACTTGCTTCAAGTTACACGAAAAGAAGAAAACTCTTATTTGTTTGGCAGAAGTAAAAGGTCAGTCCTTAAGGAAGGTTCATCAGGCAATTCTAGATCCTGAAAATTTTGGTAGACTCCTTCATCCTTTTTTATTTTCTAAAGTCTATCTTTCTTTCTTTTTTTCGAAGAGTCTGTTGGGTCATTCAAATGCAATGTATTTCATTTTGCAAAGCACCATTGTGCCACATCCTCCGAGTAATACAAAAATAGTTCATCCTTTTTGACTTTATCTCTAGTCGATGTGGAACTTCTAGCACCCCCCCTCACACCGAGGTATTTACATCTCGAGTGTGAGACTTGACATCAATGGATGGTCCGATAGTTGGTAGAATGATATGTCCAACAAACAAAAAATTTCGTTAGGATAGGCTCTATCCATGGTTTCGATACCATGTTAAGTAGTGGACTTTAAGCTTAACTCAATTCTACAAAACCGGTTTGTAAGGTGAGGCTTGCACCCACTTATATACTCTAAATTGACCTTATCTCTAATCAATGTGGGACTTCCAACACTTTTCTTTATTTCAAGTCTCCTTCTTCTTTGCGTGTGTCACTGTTGTGTTTAATCTACCTCCGAATTCTCCACCTCTGCCAATCCTTCAAGTGTATAGTCGACGACAACGTTCTTATCATTCATTAGATGACTCACTTCTATTGTCCAATCCTCCATGTCCTCTGGCTTCGACAATTGAGTCTGAACTTATATTTGCCCCTTGTAAAGGTATATGCTCTACCTATAATCCATCTCCTCATTACACTAGTTTGAGTTACCATACATCATCTCCATCTTTTTATGCCTACCTTTTGTCTATTTCTACTACATCAATTCCAAAATTGGTAGGTGATGCCTTAGGCCATCCTAGTTGGTGTCAGACCATGTTTGATGAAATCAATGCTCTTCGGAGTAGTGTTGGGTCTTTGCTATCAAAGTTGCTACCATAGGATACTATATATTCCTTGGAGGGAACCTTGTTTCTTGGAAAAGTAAGAAGCAAAGTGTTGTTGCTTGATCTAGTGTTGAAGTTGAATATTGATCTGCGGCCCTCTCTACATGTGAACTTGTCTGAATGAAACAACTTCAAGAGTTCAAAATTTTGTGAAAATGAGTAGATGAAGTAGTGTTTGACAACCAGGCAACTCTTCATCTTGCCTCGAATTCGGTGTTTCATGAGAGAACAAAGTATATAGATTGATTGTTATTTTGATAGAGAAAAGTTGTTTTTCAAGGATCTTATTACTAAGTTTGTCAGCTCTAATGAACATCTCACAAACATTCTGACTAAATGTCATAAGGATATGACCTAGGATTCAATTTATATGTTCCAAGCTTGGTGCATATGATCTATATGTTGCAACTTGAATGGGTGTAAAAAGTATACACTGTATTTTTCCATCTCATTTATCTAAGTGTATGCACCTATCAAGAAGGAGATCTTGTTTCTACGTTATTGGTTATGTAAATATAAACCATATTATTTTGCTAGGTCCATCAACTAGTAGTCATCATTAGAAAATTAGTCCTCATTAGCCTAATTATTGTTTTATCCTATATTATTAATTTATTTACTTATTGATCTCTATAATTAACAAGTCACATGTGACTCACATGAGACATAAAACCTCACATTTCATACAAGAACCGTTTCATATTGGTACTACTATTCGTGCATCTTGTGTGGATGCTTTTGAAGTTGTTCCTAATGAGGGTAGCTTTGTTCCCGAGTTAGGATCAACTCTGAAAATTAGATGTCCATAGAGTTTCTTTCGTATACAATATTAGGGAGGACAGAAACAACCTAACATGATCTAAGAACAATTCAATTCCTATGAGCCAGGGGTAAGTGTTCATTCTTTTGATACTCTAAAACCTTTGGAAAGTTTTAGGAAGGAGATTGTTGTTCAAAGGGAATGAAAAAATAAAAATGGAGGTGTATACTAATACAAATTATCTAGGGTATGTTATAGATCAACCTCGATATTTGATGGAAATTCGGTGACTTGAACAAGTAAAAAACAAAAATAGTGTTGCAAAATCTAGTGTAGAGATTGAATTTCAAGCTATGGCACATGGGGCGTTTGTGATATAACTAAGAATTATTCCAAATGATCTTAAAAGTGACATTTGAAAAACCTATGACTCTTTATTGTGATAATAAATCAGCTATTAGCATTGTTCATAACCCAATTCAGCATGATAGGATCAAGCACATAGAGATAGACCTACACTTTATTAAAGAAAAAACTTCATAGTGGCTGTATAACAACTTCTTATGTTCCATCTATGCTCTAGTTAACAGATTTGTTTACAAAAGGTCTTTCCATGCTAGCTGAGGATGATTTAGGGGGAGTGTTGAGTCGCGAGAAAGTACTTTGTTAAGTTACAGGAAAATTTTGTAATCATTACAAGTGTCTTATGTAATATTTCAATTATTCAATTCAGTAAGATCTTTTTCTCTCATACAACTAAATCCTTTTCAAGTTATAGTATATCTAGATTCCTAGGTTCCTACTTCATGTTCGTATCTTAAAGAAAAAAAATGTATTTTTATGAGAAAAGTATTGAATGTTTAAAGCCTTGAGCCTAAGTCAATTGAAAATTTTCTGTGTCCTCTGAAGTGTGAAGTATGACGTGTAATATATTGACATTGCATTTCCGGAGTTCTTGCTTTTGTTTTTTTTATTTTGGTGGTGGTTGTTGTATTTGATGGTATCTAACAATTCTTCAGTGGTGGTAATGATACTCTTCGCTGTTGCCATCAACATAACCTGTCTTTAAATCAAGTTATTTTAATACATGCAGGCAATGAATTTCTTTGCTGGTTTATTGCTACTTCTTATGCCAGAAGAAAATGCCTTTTGGTAAGGTTTGGGAAGCTTTTGTATATTTTTCCCTTGTTGGTCCCTCTTTCCAGCATAGACAATATCTTGGTTAGTTTAATTGAAGATGTACACAGATTGATTTGAGAAATATGTGTGTTGAATGGGTTTGGTATGGTGGCCTGCAGAGAAATCTAAGTTTAACCAAACCCATTTACCCACATACATATATATAATTCTTTTTTTCAGTAAAAAATAATCTTTTTAGACTGACCCACTGACCATTTTGACTAGCCCACAAAACTGGTATTTTGAGAAGGAAAGAAAAGAAGATTAGTAGGTATTTGGATTGGTCTGTTTAATTACGAGCTTGTTAAATGCAAACCTGTTTCGATGTTGGCCTATACTAGTTGGTCTGCATAACTGTGGGCTTAATTGTACCTGTGCATATCTGTCCAGACTTATCCACATAGTACTTTGACCATTTTTTTTATTTTGTTAACTTATTATTAGGTAAACATGATCTTCTTAAAATGCTGTCTGTTAAACATATGACCATATTATTAACAAAACACTTGGTTGTATTATCTAATGTTTTTTTTGTATATCTCAGGGCATTTGTTGGCATTATTGATGAATATTTTGCAGGCTATTATACTGAGGATATGATAGAATCCCAAGTAATGATCATTTTTCCGGTCCTTTTTTCATTTTTGAGAAAGGAAATTTTCTTTATCCTGTTTCCCGAATCACATGCATTTTTTTGATGATTTTAGTATTGAAGTGTTTTAGTTCTCTTTGCAATCATGGAAACTTTTCATGTGTCAGGTGGACCAGCTTATTTTTGAGGAATTGATGCGTGAAAGATTCCCCAAACTGGGTTTGTATTTATTATCTTTGCTCTTCAGTAATCTTCACGCAATTGTCTTTCTGAATCAGCTTGGATCTTTTTTTATTCTACTGATGCTTTTGGTGCAGTTAATCATCTGGATTACTTGGGAGTGCAGGTGCCATGGATATCTGGATCTTGGTTTCTATCAATCTTTGTAAATGTAATTCCTTGGGAAAGTGGTGAGATTTATGTGGAGTGAATATTTTTGTGTCTTTTAATATTACAGCATTGGTTTTTAATTTTGGTTATTCTAAAATGTTATCTTGTTTTGTGTTTCTCTATCTTAGTTCTTCGAGTTTGGGATGTGCTACTATTTGAAGGGAACCGTGTTATGCTATTTCGAACAGCACTGGCTCTAATGGAATTATATGGTATTGAACTTTACTTTCCTGTGTTTGAGTTATCTTTGCAAACTATCATGTGTAAGTTGCAAACAAAATTAAATTATGGTTTGTTATATCTTTTTTAAAATAACACAATTTTTCATCTCTTATTCTAGGTCCGGCATTACTTACAACAAAAGATGCTGGTGATGCAATTACGTTACTGCAATCACTTGTTGGTTCAACATTTGATAGCAGTCAACTTGTCTTTACGGCTTGTATGGGTTATCCAGCAGTGACTGAGGCCAGATTGAACGAACTAAGAGATAAACATCTGCCATCTGTATTAGTTGTCATAGAAGAAAGATCTATGAAGGGAAGGGCTCTTAAGGATTCCAAAGGGATTGCAACTAAACTGTATAGTTTCAAACATGATCGAGGGTCTCGGGTAGAAGAAAGAAAAACCACCGAAGAAAGTGTTGCAGTAGCTGATGCGAGTGTGCAATTAGAATCTCATTCCTCTAATTTAAATGAAATGCTCAATAGCCTCAATGTTGATTCAGAACTGGAGGCCCTTCCAGATCCCCAGGATCAGGTTGCTTCCTCTACAGTCTACACCTCAACATTCACTTTCCTGTTCTCAATTCCCTCCTCTCCCCAAAAAGGCCTTTGTTTGTGAAGTATATTGATATTTACCTGCCATTAACCATAATTTTGACTTACAAATTCACCTTGGTCTACTATTGAAGTGCCTTTGAGATATGACTTTTTTTCTTTTTCTATATTGATCAGGTTAACAGAGTTAACTTAATAGTGGTAAAAGATTCTTGCATGCTTTATGCCAGAAAAACTGTTTCTTGTATTATTCATAGAAGAGCAATTTCTCTCAAATAGAATGCATAGACATAGTAACTGGAAATCCTAATTTATGATGGCTATAATCTAACCCTATAATTCTGGATCAATGGTCTTGTACAATAAATATAAAATATACTCTCAGCCTATTAGTCCTCCTAATTATCCTACTAATTGTGAAATATAATTAAATCTCCTAATTATGTAGTCAAAATTGTAGAAGGAAATATTAACTGCAACATAAATCAAGGGATTCTGACACTTTACAATGTGAAATAAGACACCTACCTGATGTGAAACATATGCATGAGTAATTTTAGTGGTCATGGTATGCTTGATTGTTAAGTTAGTTTTTCATAGTTGCTGCTGCCATGTTATGATTCTGTCTGTGCTGCAGCATTCGAGTCAGTTTCACTTAAAAGATTGAAAAGGAATCATAATAAGATTATCTTTGAATAATTTTGACATATTCTGGCTCTTCTATAGTTATTTGTTGATTTTATATTCCTGAATTTTTCCCTTTCAAATAGATTAAATCTGATGCATCAGAAAATTTACTTTTGAAGATTTGGAAATTTCCCATGTTTTAGATTTAGACCCTAATAGTATACTTAGTGTTAGGCTTTTCTCTACTAGCATGTTAAGCTGAGTGGCCATAGTGTTGTAATTAGTTATGTGGCTATTATTCTGTTTGGACAGCTGGAGTCTGTTGTATAAGTGCTAGATGTCCACTGACTAGCTTGCAGCTCAAGCTATCTGATTGTCTGAATACTTGAGTACTGGAACTCATGATTAATAATTAGTAATTAGTAATACTATACATTTTACGGATTACAAAACTTATCTTTCTTGAATTCTTTAGACCATAAATTCACTACGAGTTGTCTTTTTGCATCCCTATTTTTGATCAATTTAAATCGTGGTCATGGAATAAAGGTGATATACTAGTACAAAGAGTGCTATCTTATAGATTTCTGTCCCACTCAGGCTGTAATAATGATTTGTAAAACTTCTTGTATAATTTTGTTTAGTATAAATAATTTATAGAGGATTATTGTGCAGACTATTAATTATATAAAATGTACGCATTAAGGAAATAAGCATTAGAAGCTTGGTATGCTGTATGCAAATATAGGAAAACTTCTGTTTACTTCCAAAGAAAATGGAGGATAAGTGGATGTCATATTCTTCCTGTAAAAGTGTGCGGTTATAGAAGAATGTAGTATGTGATTGTATATTCTTTGATGAGAAATGCTAAAACTTACTTTCTATCATACTCTTTCGAACTCATTCTCTAACATCGATTGAAATTTATTAGAAATTACAAATTTTTGTGGGTTCCACTTAGTATTTTATGAATCTCTCTTGATTTTGTAGTTTTCAATAAATTTTAATTAATTGTAGAGAATGGATTAGAAAGACTATTACAATAGTGGGGATGGATTGTTGTTATTTGGTTATTGTTTGCATGGCTGAGTTGGCATGAATGAGTGTTGAGTATAGATGCAAGTTGGCATGAGTGAGTGTTGAGTATAGATGCAAAAACCCATCGAATATAATCCTTTGTATATCGTTGTGTTGGTTTGCTGTGTATGACAGTAGTCTTTCCAGTGCTTCAACCACAACTTCATTGATAATAAATTATATTCATGGCATTTCATAATCTATTGTCCTGGCTTAATTTTGAATTACAGTTATATTTTCCCTACAAATAATTACTTTATTATAATCAACTCTTGTGCAACTCTTTAAGTTTCAATCATTAACAGCTTCTGTGCAGGTGGTTTGGTTGAAGGTTGAATTATGCAGGTTGCTGGAGGAGCAAAGATCTGCCATACTCAGGTCATTGTTTTTTTGGAGTTCAAATTGAAAATCTAGCTCTTTAAAACTTTTGTTTCCCCGGCTTGCATCTTATAAAAGAAAGTCACTAGAATATAACTGTAAAAACTGTACCTGTTAAGTTTAGATATTGCAAATTAAATGTACATTATTTTAGTTTATTAGGTTTTTTGTTTAGGAATTAAGGGAGCATCCAGTCAGTAAGAGAATTTTTAGTTTCCCTAAAATCTGAAATTGAGAATCCTAAAATTAAGTGATTCTTTTCAGAAGTCTCTGCATTGGAAGTTGTTTTGTATGTAGCCTTATATATGCCTGTCTAATATCATTTTTGTGGTTTTCCATAGGTATCTATGAGATAAATTGGTTTTGATTCTTTGTCAATTCTCTATTCATAAATAGAAAAGATGCATTTAAAACTATAGAATTGTATATGTTTTGAATGTATTGTGTGTATAATGCATAGCACACAATATGTATTTGTACTATTGAATACAATCAATTACAATAAAGGCACATAATAATATGGAATCAATTACCCAAATTTACAAGATTATGTAATGGTTGATTTCCTAGAAATTTGTAACCGTTGATTATATTCCAACACTCCCCCTCAAGCTGGAGCATATATGTCATATGCACCAAGTTTGTTACAAATGTACTCAATCCGAGGGCCTCTAAGGGACTTGGTGAATACATTAGCCAACAGATTGTTAGAGGTGACAAAATCAGTAGCGATTTCTCAAGGGAGCACCTTTTCTCTAACAGTGATAATCAATTTCAATGTGAAGTGCAGCTTGATTGTCACAAATAAGCTTTGTTTCATGGATGTCCCCTATTTTTAGCTGTAGTAGTTGCCTAAGCCACGTAAGCTCACAAGTGGCTGCTGCCATAGCACGATATTCTGCTTCTACACTAGATCTGACAACTATATTTTGCTTCTTGCTCCTCCATGAGATAAGGTTACCTCCGATAAAAACATAGTACCCATAAGTGGATCTTCTATCTGATGGTGATCTTGCCCAATCCACATTAGAGTAACAAGTGACCTTAGTACTGCCTTTGTCTTCATATAATAATCCTTGTCCTCGAGCCTTTTTTATGTACCGAAGAATACGTATCACAACATCCCAATGACTATCACAAGGAGCATTTAGAAATTGGCTTACCACACTAACCGCGAAAGTGATGTCGGGTCTGTTGATTGTGAGATAGTTAAGTCTACCTACCAGGCGACGATATCTTTCTGGGTCTTTCGATGGCTCCCTCTGACCCGGAAGAAGCTTGATATTGCAATCCATAGGAGTATCACAAGGACGACAGTCAAGCATAGCAGTTTCAGTAAGAATGTCCAGGGCATACTAACATTGATTAATGACAATTCCAAAAGCAAATTGAGCAACTTCAATGCCTAAGAAATATTTGAGAGGGCCCAAAGTTTTAGTATGAAATTGCTGTGAAAGGTGCTCTTTGAGTTGCCGAATTCCAGGCTCATCATCACCCGTGATGACAATGTCATCAACATAAACAACAAGGTAAATGCACTTGCCAGAAGAGGAATAAAAGTAGAAGACAGAGTGATCAACCTCACACCTAGTCATGCCAAACTGAATTAAGACAGAATTGAAACGACCAAACCAAGTCCGAGGAGATTTCTTCAAACCATAGAGAGTCCGTTGAAGCTTACAAACAAGACAAGAATCACCGAGAGCAAGAAAAGTAGGGGGTTGTTCCATATAAACTTCTTCCTACAATTCACCATTAAGATTGCATTTTTAATATATAGTTGATGAAGAGGCCAATGATGAATAACAACCATAGCCAGAAAGAAACAAACATAAGTTATTTTGGCCACAGGAGAAAAGGTGTCCCCATAATCTAGACCAAAAATCTGTGTATATCCTTTGGCGACCTAACGAGCTTTTAACTGATCATAATGACCATCAGGTCCAATTTTCACTATATAAACCCAACGACAGCCAACAATTTGCTTGCCAGGAGGTAAAGGAACAAGTTCCCATGAGTCATTAGAATGTAAGGCTACCATCACCTCTACCATTGCTTGATGCTAGCCAAGATCAGCCATGACTTCACTTGTAATCTTAGAAATAGATACAAAATCCAAAGAAGAAACAAAGGAGAAATAGGATGGAGATAAACGATCATAATTAATGGTAAAAGCATAGAGAGTTTGGATTACGAGAGGAACGAATATCTTTTCGTATCGCAAAAGGAAGTTCAGGTGCAGGAGGCGTGGGCGAAGGGGCGATTGGAGCAAGAGATGATGGTTGAGGATTAGTAGTGTGAGTCACAATTAGAGTTTGAACCTGTCTATGGTATTGAAGCAAAGGACATTGAGGAAAAGCAATTACTTGAGCCGGAACAGGCGAGACTTCTAAAGATTCTACTGTAAGATTAACATCTAATATAGTAGAAGTGTAGAACGGGGTAGTCTCGAAAAAGGTGACATCAGTAGAAACTATATATTGTTGAACTTGAGGAGAAAAACAACGGTAGCCCTTTTGAAGGTGTGAGAAACCAAGGAAAATACATTTGAGAGATTTGGTCGAAAGTTTATCTTTACCTAGAGTAAGGTCATGGACGAAGTATGTACAACCAAAGACACGAAGAGGAATGGAGTAAAGATATTGTGTTGGATATAAGAGAGTGCGAGGAACCTGATTATAAAGGACAGAGGAAGGCATATGGTTGATAAAATAACATGTTGTCAAAATGGTATTTCCCCAGAATCGAAGAGGAATATTGTGGTGAAGAAGAGTACGAGCAGTTTCAACCAAGTGCCAATTCTTTCTTTTGGGGAGACCATTCTGTTGTGGTGTGAGAGCAAGATGTTTGATGGCGGATACCCTGTGAACTCATAAAAGACTGAAATTGGGAAGAAATATATTCACGAGCATTGTTAGTGCGTAAAATTTTAATAGATGTGTCAAATTGATTTTGAATTTTAGTCAAGAAACCTTGGAACATAGAAAAAACATCAGAATGATTTTTCATCAAGAATACCCAAGTACATCGGGAGAAATTGTCAATGAAAGTAACAAAATAATAAAAACCCAGTAGAATAGACATGACTAGGACCCCAAATATCAGAGTGAACTAAGGCAAAAGGTGACAAAGCACTTTTATTAACTCGAGTACCATATGTATGACGAGGGTGTTTTCCTAACTGACAAGACTCACATTGAAAAGACAAACTATGTGAAAGACTGGGAAGCATGAGATGCATTTTGGTAGGATTAGGATGACTAAGCGTTGATGCTCAAGAGCTTGAGATGCAGTGGAGATACAAGCAACTAATTGTGACAGATAGTATAATTCTCGAGACTCATGTCCTGCTTCAATCGTCTGTCCAGTATGCCAATCCTAAACAAGAACATAATTATTAACAAAAAGAACATAGTCAATTTGGGGGCGAGTGAGCTTGCTTATGGAGATTAAATTAAAAGGACAACCGGGAATATAAAGCACAGAATCTAGGGTAAGATTAGAAGAAGAGCGTGTTTGACGAATGCCATGAACTTTTATTTGACTGCCATTTTCCATGGTAATGAGAGAAAAAAGACTTGTTACCAGACATATGATCAGAGGCCCCGGAGTCAAGAATCCAAGGTCCAACGGAGGAGGACTTAGAAACATAAGCTACAGGATTACCAGATTGAGCAATGACGACGACAGGTTGTGTAGGCTGCATGGCTGCCTTGTATTGGAGAAACTCATTATTGGCATCAATTGAAATTGAAACCTCATTTGATAGTTTTGGAGGATTGACTTGAGGAATATTAGTTGTCTTGTGTTGCTATCGTGCCTTTGTACAACATTCTGCCTCATTGTAGACAAAAATTGCAATGATGGCGTTTATCACGATATCTACAATGACTTGAGTGTGAGCTTTTGGAAGCCATGGGACAAGTACCTGACATGGGCTAAAAAGGGCGGCATGGGTGTGAGGAAGGAGATAGAGGGTGAACCGGAAGGTGGGTCATGCCGGAATAATGAGCAAAACGCAAGCAGAGACAGGTGTGTGATACAGATGGATCGGGAAGAAACCACGCGTGAGCACGGTGCAGCGGCAGATCGGAACGGTGAACAAAGTGTGGTGGTGGTCGTCGGAGGGAGACGGTCCGGATCGCAGTGGGCACCGGAGAAAAAGAAGCTCGATGACAAAACAAAGGGGCGCACAATGACTGCGGGTACTATTCACCCGAAAAAAAAAAAAGAAAAAGAATTTAAGATTGAAACCTTAAACTATTGACCATATAGAATTGTATGTTCTGAATGTATTGTGTGTATAATTTAGAGCGTACAATATGTATTTATACTATTCAATAAAATCAATTACAATAAAGGCACATAATAATAGGGAATCAATCACCATAATTTATGAGATTATGTAACGGTTAATATCCTAGAAATCTGTAACCGTTAATTATATTCTAACAAAAAGTATTAATGCCAAATATTTTAATTCCTAATTTATACAACCTAATTTAGGAATTCTAAATATCTGCAAGTTAAGGGGATTCCTGATAATTCTAAATAGATTTAAATATACTTTTTATCAATGCAATATACTGCTCCTCATATTTAAAAAAAAAATGGTCCTTGTAATGTATCTATTTTTTGTCTTAGTCCCTATAATTTGTTGTCCATTTTGAGTTGATCTATTTGAAAAAAGGTTGTATGACTAAAGCATTATACAAGCACTAAACCAAAATAACAAGGACCAAAAAAGAAAATATAATTTTACAGGGACCATTTAACAAAAATTCAAGGACCAAAACCAATTGACTCATTTTTGTGTATGTGTTTCCAACCTTGAACAGGGCTGAGGAGTTAGAAACAGCTTTCATGGAGATGGTGAAGGAAGACAACCGTCTGGAGTTGAATGCAAGGGTATATCTCTTTGGATGATCCATCTTCTTGTGTGACCTTTCACATTTTTGGTATTTTATTGAGTAAAAATTAGAAATTATTATTTGTTTTTGCTCATTTGAAATGTATATTGACTAAATTATGGTCTTTCAACTATATATATGGATAATCAAGATTTAATTTTCCTTAAATTAACACCTTATAAAGAACGTCACTTGACTTGTTTTAAACTAAACAGTTCATGCAAAGATCTATTGATCAATATTTCTCTGCCTCCAAGAAGTAGCAGAGGGAGAAAAGACTAAAGACAACACGAGAAATAATTTATAAAGACCTTAACTCTATATGGATTTTATGAAGTTTTGGCTTTCAATAAAAAGCCAAAAGGCATTCAAAAATAAATACAGCAAATTGCCACCTAATGGTATTAAGCTTAGTTGTTGACATATCTGAAGCTATCGAATTTTAAGAGATTAGGTAGAGAGAGGGAGAAGAGAGATCAAAGAGAATGATACACCGAATTGATATTAATTGAGTTGTATTACAATGTAAAGTTCATAAACTTAGAGCATTATATATATATATATATATATATATATATATATATATATATATATATATATTGTTAGAAGGATATTAAATGCATTACAAAAGTTGTTGGTAGGATATTAAATATATTAATATAAGCTAATTTGTTAGAAGATTCTAGATCTCAGATGAATACGAAAAACTTAGTAATAGAAAATCCTAATTTATGATAGACACAATTTATTCCTATAATTCAAGATCAATGATCCTATATAATAAATATAAAATGTACTATCAGTCATTAATATTGTTAGATATACTGCGTTAATTAGGGAAAAATAGTGTCTATTGTTTATTAGGGAAAATTGACATTATTTGGTATTGGTAGATATTGTTCATATTGTTCATTATAAAATATTCTATTTATCATATTTTCTGTTTGGTCGCCATATACAATTGTATCACTTTATTATAAATACATTCACCCTATGTGTATTTTAGACACAAGGGAGATTAACCCTATACAATTTTTCTCAATATTCAACATGGTATCTAGAGCTCAAGGTTATTTTGACATTTTATTTTCGTTGCCCGTGCCAATGCAACCGCTGCCGCCATCCATCAGAGTGTCAGTTCCGACCGGTGACCACATGGTTTTGATCGCCTCAGCTAGGCAATCTCAACGCTGCAAGGAGGCTCCCTAAGACGCCGTTCACCGCCACACCTCCTCCCATTTCGTCGTCGTGCGTGGCGGTGTGTCGTCCGTCCTTTTTGGCAGCAATCACCTATGTCAGAATCGTGTGGTCCTGCTCTTTCTGGATTTGGTCTCGTTGATCCAGTCGAACCTCTTTGGTATGTTAGGGTTTTTCTCTCTCTTCCTCTATGGCGTCTTTCACTGCCTCATCCAATTCTAAAATTTTTTCTACAATCACCAGTTTGTCTGACTGGTCCATCTTCACTAACTACGTCAATGTGAATTTGCCCATTAATAAGATAGATGGCACGAATTATGTGACTTAGGCGTTAGACATTAAACATTGGCTTGAGAGTTAGGGGTATCTTGATCATCTTACTAAAAAAGTGACTGATATTGTTCCTGGTGATTTTTCACGTTGGAAGAGAATTGATGATCATATATGCATGGTTCTCAAGAATACAATCCAATCCTCTTTAAAACAAATGTTGTCGGCTTATAACACATGTTCTGAAGTCTGGGAACAAGCCAAATTGTTATACACCAATGATACTCAACATCTTTATGGTGTTTGTCACAACCTTTTTGATGTTGTTGCTCCTCCCAATCAGGACCCTATGGCTGATTATTTGGGTAAGATACATGCTCTTTTTCATGAATTTAATGAGTTATTACCTCCTGTCTCTACTCCTGCTTAAGAATTAGAGCAACAGTCAAAGTTTTTCATGGTTTTTACTTTACACGGATTTGCCGATAAATATTCCCATGTTCGTGTTCAGATTTTGGGTTCTCCTGTTCTACCCAATTTTACTTTTACTTGTTCCACCCTTTTGTGTGTGCCATGTAAACCTCTCAATGATCCACTTATTTCTAGCCATGGATGCTCTTCAACAATGGCATCTTTATCAACTGAATGTCAAAAATGTTTTCCTTAACGAATATTTGCAGGAAAAAATTTATATGGAGCAATCTTCCAAATTTGTTGCTCAGGAGGAGTCTTTTGGATTGGTATGTCATCTTCACAATCTTTATATGGCCTAAAATAGTCTCCTAGGACTTGGTTTGGCAAATTTAGCAGTGTTGTTCAACAGTTTGGTATGACTAGAAGTGAGACAGATCATTTAGTCTTTTATTGTCACTCAAGTACTGTTCTTATAAGTAGTGACCACCATGGCATCTCCCAAATGAAACAACACCTTTGTCATCATTTTCAAAATAAAGATCTTGGCAAACTCAAATATTTCTTGGGTATAGAGGTAGCACAGTCCAACGATGGTATTGTTATATCTCAAAGGAAGTATGCATTGGATATTTTGGAGGAAATTTGATTGATGAATTCAAAACCTGTTGACACACCCATGGATCCTAATACCAAACTCCTACCCAAATCAAGGGGAGCCTATTTTAGATCCTTAGTAGTATAGAAGATTGGTTGAAAAATTAAATTACCTTACGGTTACTCGTTTTGACATTTCCTTTATAGTCAGTGTGGTGAGCCAATTTCTCAATTTGCCATGTTAATATCATTGGAATGTAGTCATCTGTATATTAAAGTATATTAAAAGATCTCCTGGAAAAAGGTTTGTTATATGGTTCTAATAATCACACAAGAGTTGTTTGCTATTAAGATGTTGATTGGGCAGAATATCCTTTTGATAGAAGATCTACTTCCGAGGATTGTATTTCCATTGGTGGTAAATTGATTTCTTGGAAGAGCAAGAAACAAAGTGTTATGGCAAGATCTAGTGCAAAAGCATAGTATAGAGTTATGGCCTCAGCTACTTGTGAACTTGTTTGGCTTAAGCAATTGCTTATAGAATTACAATTTGGAGATGTCACTCAAATGACATTTATAGACAATCAGGCTGCACTTCATATCAGTTCTAATCCTGTCTTTCACGAGAGGATCAAATACATTGAGATCGACTGCCATTTCATTCAAGAAAATATTGTATCTAGAGACAACAAGACTGAATTTGTTAACTCAAATGATCATTAGCAGATTTTTTCACTAAGTCTTTAAGGAGACCGATAATTGATTATATTTGTAACAAGGTTGGTACATAGGACTTAGATGCACCAGTTTGAGGAAGAGTGTTAGATATATCGTGATACATAGGGAAACATAGCTTCTATTGTTTATTAGGAAAAATAGACATTGTTTGATATTGGTAGAAATTGTTGATATTGTTTACTACAATATCTTCTATTTACCATATTTATGTTTGGTTGCCATATATACTGGTATCACTCTTTATTATAAATATATTCATCCTATGTGTATTTTAGACAAAAAGAAGATTAACCTTATACAGTTTTTCTCAATATTCAACAAATATCTATAGTATAAATCAAGGGATTCTAACTATCTTCTAGACATCATTACACTAAACAGAAGCTTGGGGCATGTTTTTGTATAAATAATATAAATAACATTGTTGAATCGTGCAATTAGCATGGAGTACTTTTTACCTAACCCCATAAAAAAGGCATAAATACTCGAAAAACTTGCTCAGTTTCCATGTCCAATGATGTTTACAATTTCTTTTCCTCTACAAAATAATTTTCTCCTGGTCTTTTGAATTGTGCGGCTTACAAAAATGTTTCAATCATACAGATTGAGCAATTGGAGCAGGAGGTAGCCGAGTTACAACAAGCCCTTGATGATAAGAAAGAACAAGAAGTTGTCATGCTGCAGGTTCTAGTGTGCACCTGTTTTCTCCAGTGTCTATTTCTGTAAGCTTATATGCAAAAATGAATAAATAAATAGAGATTAAGAAGAATGTCTTTATATGTCATAGAGAAAACTTTGAAATCTTCTCCGTGCTACAGGTTCTAGTGCGGCTAGAGCAGGACCAAAAAGTTACTGAAGATGCTCGCAGAAGAGCAGAGCAAGGACTAGCAGCTCAGAAATTAGAAGTTCATGAGCTTCAGGTATCCTTTCCCCCTTATTATTGTTGTGATGCAGGTCATTCATTACTTTCAGCGGAGTAAAATTTGCAAACAAAAATCATACTTGGAATATCATTACTCATTTGGGATAGTAAAATTTAAATAAAAAACTGTTTATGAATCATCTGATAAGGTATCCTCATCTAAATCTGAATTTCATTGAGATGCATTATGGTTTTAATATTTTTTCACTAGTGCTATCAGTATAGGTTTGAGTACTTTTCTGTATGTCTCATGTCTGATAAGAATAAAAAGGCATGAGTAATTTAGAAGTAAAATAACTGATACACTCCAAATATTTTGTTATATATTTACTTATTCCTTTTCTCTCGGTAATGTTCTTGCAAAGAAAATATTCTTTGCTAAGTGGTTGTATTGAGCTCACAATGTGCTGCAGATGGTTTTGTTTTTTTGGCTAAATGGATATAGTTAATTATGATTGACAGATACTATTTTCTCTGTCTTTGTTTTAAAGGTAAAATGTAATTTAGAGTCCCTCAATTTTCGGTTAAAATTGCTTAGTTCCCACATTTTGAAACACAAATTTTGGTCGTAGCTCTCCTTTTTTATTATAACGGGTGAAGTTTTTCCCTACTTTATGGACAAGCGACCAAGTTCACAAATTATCAAATTAAGGAACCAAAAACACATTTTATCTAAGTGTTTAATTTAATCTATATACCCTCAATATGTCCATGGAATTGAAGAGCTTTCTAATAAGACGTGCTGATCTATTTCCCAGAGAGAAATAAGTAACCACACAGCTGATTGTTAAGGATCTTACTAGACATGATTACATCTATTTCCAGTATAATAAATATGCAGGAAAAGTACGACAAGGCCGTGCAATCAATTGCTGATATGCAAAAGCGAGTTGTTATGGCAGAAAGTATGTTGGAGGCTACCCTTCAATATGAGTCTGGCCAATCTAAAGCACTTTCTTCTCCAAGGTACAAAATTATTTCAGTCATTGCCTGTTATAAGTTATAATTTCCCTTTGCACAAGGTCTTTGAACTCAATATCTCGAGACCACTGTAATTTCATTTGTGAACCTCTACTTGAGCATTCATAATTTCATACACCTGTTTGAGAAAATTGTTCTCAAAGTGTCTCGCATTATGATTACTAGCCCGGGTTTATTTTTATAATTTTTTTCCTTGACAAATACCAGATAGTAAAGTAAAGCAACTTTAGATAACTCTCCAGGTTTAGAACAGATGAAAATTGCCTCTTTGAGAAGTCCCAATAGTATTGCAAAACAAAGTTGATTATTTTCTGTGCTGTACTGGGTAAACTATGAAATGCAGAAAAAGTTTAAAAACTAGCCCGTATTGTATTGCAAAACAAAGTTAAAAAAAAAATGTGATGTACTTCGTAAACTATGACATGCAGAAATATTTTTTAAAATGGCCCAAGATGGGGCTTTAATGAAAGGCTTGGAATCTCTGGGTAAATATCATTGTTTGCATTTCTCGGGTGCTGAACTGGAAGTAACTCCAAAATTAAAATTATATTGAAAGTATTAGTCACTCTTAGTTTTATATAGTATTCAGGGAAACCTTCAAAATTTCAAATATGATTTTCTAATATAGGTTGTAAGCTTTCACCTTAAGTTTTACAGAAGCTGTGACTGACTTCTAATGCTTGTTCACTTCACCGTAAATAATGTCTGTTCTGTCATCTGAGTCCTGTGGACGTAACCCAGTTCCCATGGATTTGTGGGGAAGAATTCCAATAGAAAGAGCTTGATGCATGTATGATATATAATATATACTAAATCCATTTATTTTGAAGACCAAATTCTATTTGCTCAACTTCATTGGAGCTATTTTTGTAGGGCTGGTCGTGTACAAAGCCCAAAGTCTGATAACCCCTCCCGGAAAATTGGTTTGCTAAGGTTTGGACTTGGCTGGCGTGACAAAAACAAGGTAAAATATTTTCTCAACTCTGTCTCCCTATTACCCGTATTCTTGCAGGAGACCTGTAATTTGGTTATATACAATTATGAGTTCCCTATTCGTTGGTTGGTATGCCAGTCCAACTGACAATTTATTGAAATTCAATTTTACTGCAAAAGTTTCAAGGAACAAGGTTGTGTACTTTTAGTTCGGGGTATTAATTAATCTTCGAAGGTGTTCCCAAATCGTATAATACTAATATGTCCATATGGTTGTGTTTACTGGTCTGTTTGGGCTGATAGGAGCTTATTTTTTGTAAAGATTTTCTCTTACACATCCTATGAAACAGGGAAAACCAAATGCTGAGACCGAGGAAGCTGGCGAAAGTTTGCATAGTAATGGCTCTCCGAAAAAAGAATCCGATACCCAAGAAACTGATAGATAGAATTCACATGTGCCACAAGAATCCCACCCGTTGCGTTCCTGCTACTAAGGAGTTATTAGTAGTTTCTGATTATAACTGCCCAATTTTCTATGTTAATTGTCTCATAAAGTTAGGGGAGGAATCCATTGTGAGGAATGTTTTATATGTTGATAGGCCAATTAGATGTAGAAAGCACATTCTGTCTTTGACTAAAACTACCCAGTCTTTCGAAAACGCTGTGTCTTTATCTGTTTTTATATAAATTAGGCGGAACAACCGTGCCATTACCATAGTTTAACGCCTGCAAATATGCACTTCCTTCGTCCACATGCATGAACAGTTCAGACATAAATATGAAACAGTGGAGGACTTGTTCTCTTAAAATAATTTTCATTTTAGTTTTTCTCAAGCCAAGAATTACTCTTTAGAGGATAAATTGTTTTCATAATATCTGATTGCAAAGGCAATGATTAAGATTGTAATAGAACACGTTCATATAGATAACTATCCATCAAATTGATAAATCGTCACAATTGATATATTAATTACCAACTATAATGTGAAGTGCGATCCCTTTTCTTGAGTTATAACCATATTTTAATAAACAATATTTAGACCTCATTTATTGGGTGGCGGTAAACCAAAATGTTTTCAATTTTTTTTTTTTTTAAATCACATATGAAGTTGTCTTTTAATATTATCAAAACGTAAAAATTTTAAGAGGTCTAGGATTCTTGCAAAATTTGTAAAAGCTCGTTACATTTCTAGAGACAGAAGTCGTCATGCATCAGCGCTTAGGTTTACTTAAAAAATTATGTGCTAAGAAAATTCTCGTCAACAACATCTCTTAAAGAAAACAAGTATCAGTTTGTCAATATAAAACGGTAACTGAGCCAGGTTCCACGCCAAATAGGTTTATTTTAGGTCCCCACGCCCTTCGTTTTCCAATTCAGCATCTCGTGGTTTTATTGGGATTATGCTACGACATTTAATCATCATAAGCGTGCACGTGTGATTGCAAGGAAACTCGGGTCAAGTATGTGCTACGAAAGTGTATTCAAGAGCGATTGCACCGCGTAAAACAGTATAAAAAGTTACATTTAAAATCTGTACACGACAATATAAACATCTAAACAAGACGAAAGTAGGAGATAACACATGATATTATGTTATACTTCATTGGTTGAAAAAGCCAAATTTTATAGAGCTTCGTTACTGTACAAACGACCAGGATAAAGAAAAATTGACAACTATGGAATGCCAAGACAGAAGGAACATGAATAACGAATCCAGTAATTTGCTTTAAAAATAGAAACTAAAGGGAAAAGGAAGTGGATATTCTATCTTGGCTCCAAATGGAAAATAGAAGCACTTATGTGCACCAGAAGTAGAACAAAATTTTACAACAACTTTAGCAACTATGCTCTGAACGAAGAACACCACCACAAGACAACCAGTATTAACATCTACAAATCTATATATCTTTCAGTATACTATAAGATGTTTGAAATTTGCACCAGACTACCATAACTAACAAACATTGAGTTCTATATCACTACCCCCTCTTGGTTCTAGGAGGAGTTCCAGGAGCAAGGCGAGAGCTTTGTACAGTCTGTGTATTGGGATCATATTTTTGTGACGCAAGGTAACTCAAAGCAGTGACAACATCAGCTATAACTGGACGCATATTGGCCTGCTCCTGAACACACATAGCTGCAACAGCAAGGGCCTGGTATAGCCCTCTTGAAGGATATTGACCTTGGAGCATCGGATCAGCCATTTGTGAGAATTTTCTTCGATCTTTGAACAAGGGTCTGGCCTGCAATTTAATCAAATTACATAAATAAGGAGAAAACCCAAGGTAGTCACAGTTTATGGAATATGCAGAACTTTGAGCACCAATTTCAACATCAAAGTAGGAATTTCATTTTATGAGAAGATTTTACTGAGAAGGGAACAAAATAAAGAGGATGAAATCAGAAAACCTACCAAACGACAGGAAACGACAAAAAGTACTCGGAAGAAAATATCAGTTGAAAGAACTTTCGAATTACCATGACAGTAATTTCTTCTTGAAAGCAATGTACCCGTGTTTTGTTGCTCTACTTAATTAAGACATAACTGAGAACTATTAACTATTTGAGTGAAAATGATTTCACCTGGCAGGTAATATTTTGAACTGTTTGAGAAAAGATACGAAACACCTCTTATAACAAGGAGTAAAAACATAAATAGCAAATCCCCATGAAAAATGAAATAACGAACTTGCAAGTCCTATACTTAGGAAAGAGATCAAACTTTCAACACTTTCCACAAATTCCCACAAGTCCACTTATGCAAGTAAAGTTTATCAGGTATGCGCAATTCGTATTGAAATAATTGCCTCCCCTTATTTAAACCACACCACACTACCTTTTCGCTATTAGTATGCAAATGAAGCGATCCAGTGTTATATTGGATGATTTATTATACAGAGCTCCTGCATATAAATTACGAGTCAGACCTATGAGATGAGATAACAGTAGGACTTTCTTACCCAGGCAACAAGATTCTGTTCTCCTGCAGATCTTGAATTGTCAATTGCTTTCCTTCCAGTAATCATTTCCAGAAGAACAACACCAAAGCTATAAACATCTGATTTCAGAGTCAGTTGACCTGTCATTGCATACTCTGGTGCACAATATCCATAGGTTCCCATAACCCTTGTTGATACATGGGTGTTTTCCCCCACAGGGCCAAGTTTAGCCAGACCAAAATCAGATAACTTTGGATGATACCCTTCACCAAGCAAAATGTTGGAGCATTTTAAATCACGGTATATGACAGGAGGATTAGCTTTGTCATGTAAATATTCCAATCCCCTTGCAGCCCCAGCAGCTATTTTCATCCGTGTGTTCCAGTCAAGTTGTTTCTTCCCAGGAGAAATATCTGAGTATCAAATATTTATTAACAATATATACTTGAAGCCAATACATAAAGAATTGAAAGAGATGACATATAAATTTGTAATACAAATACCATGTAAGTGGTCTTCCAATGATCCTAATGACATAAATTCATAAACTAGAAGCCTTTGATCCCCATCAGCACAATAACCAATCAGGTTGACAAGGTTAGGGTGGTGAAGAAGACTTAACATCAAAACTTCAACAAGGAATTCTCTGTTCCCTTGTAGTCCATTTCGGTCAAGTTGTTTAATTGCAACAATCTACATTCAACGTTAGAAAGCATGAAACATGTTGCCATATCAAACTACACAACTTTAAACCTCATTCCATTGCTAGCAAAACTCATAAGATGCTACTCTGGCTGTCAGAAAGCAGTGTGGATGAGAGAGAAATGATGAACAGCAAGAAAAAAAATGAAGCATTTCATCATTTCCCTAAGAATTTCACATATTCTTCATAAACCGAAGAAATCATGAGAAACACACTCACTTGATTGATACTTTCCAAACGCCCTTTGTAGACTCTGCCAAAGCCTCCCTCACCCAAAAGACATTCAGCTCTGAAGTTTCTAGTAGCAGTTGCCAACTCACGGAATGAGAATGTCTGTGCAGCAATGTGCTCCGGGTTTCCGTTTTTAGTGGAATCTTTGGAATTCATGGATGAATTCCTCTTCATTTTCCCTGCATTCCACTCCAAAAACTAATGATTTAAGTGTGAAGAAATATAAACAACAGCCGGTTTAGATTTAACAGCCAAGACAATTTGTATTTCTTCAGTGTCTAAGATTCAAAAAGTACCACATGGTATGTTTCATTTATCAAATTCCAGAAAAAGAATCACTTGCTGACTTGATCTCATAGGATGCATAATTTCAAAATTACCATCAACAGTACAAATTTTTAGTTCATATGTATACTTTATGAAAACCAATAAGCCAAAGAAACAAATCAAATGCACAATTTTTAGATTCAACACTGCAGAGGAGCATAAAAATGTTAAATAAAAGCGTTCTGTCATATTTTTATATGAAATTCGTCCTATCTTTACCTGAGAAGTTGGCTCATCCAGGACTCAATCTGGTCTACCAAATGCATACAAAATTAAAATTCACAAAATTTCATTCATTACAAATAAGAGAAGACATGACCCCAATTAATCTTCATAAGAAAGGAACAACAGAAATCGAGGGGAAAACACAAGTCTCATGAGAGGGGTCTCGTTATCCCAAACCATTGATGACTTGATTTTACACCCAACTTCAACAAAATCAACAACATCGCTACCTGGGGTGGTTTTGATCGGATCAACAAGACTGTTCTGCGCTTCCATCTTCTCTAACTTCTTCTTTAGCTTCTTCTTAGTGTTTGAACTTCCAGAACAGGGAATCCAACCCATGTTTCAATTTGTTTTTCCCTCTTCCCTTTTCACGCAGATATGCAGATGGTTGTGGAAGAATCAATGGATCAGTCAAAATTCACATGAAAATGAGTCACCTCTTACACTTGGTGTTGCTTTAATGTCATCATAATCAGCAGTGTCTCTTGTGATTGTGAGGTTGTCTACGATTGGTTTTCAATTTTCGTAGTATTTTCAAGCAGAAATTTCGTCATTGGTTTCTTTTTGGTCGGAAAAACACCATCATTGGCTGAGATGCGCCACACTGGATCAAGGCTGAGACAAACTTCTTTCTCACATCCCCTTTGACGATGTCGTTTAAGTGTCCGTGTCCAAATATATAAATTAGGTTTAATTGCGTTTTTGGCTTTTATAGTTTACTTTGATTTTAATTTTTTGGTCGTTATACTTTAAAAATTGTTTTTATGTGCTTATTACTGAAGTTTTTTTTTTTTTTTATAATGGTACGTTAAACACAATCTTTTGACTACCAGCCGACTTCCTAACACCACAAGCATAGTTGGAATTTTTATTTTAATTTCAAATTTTAATAATGAATTATGTGGCAGTAAAAAACGTAAAGGCAGTTTCAATTTTTTTTTTCAAATTTATCTCCTGCAAACGGACTTTCTTCTTCTTTTGCTCGAACATTCATTATGTCACCCATGAAAGTTTTGATCTTTATTTTGTAATGCGTAGAAGGAGAAAGTGTTACGGAGGAAAGCAAAAGATGGAAAACAGTTTCATTCTTGTATCACACCTAGCCGGTTCTGTTAGTTTATCAACACATATCATTCTTGACCGACAACTCATATCGGAGAAGGTTGGGGGACTGACGTCCCTTCACCTATCCTCTGACGGTTATCACTTTTTTAACCTTAACACTGTTCACCACACTTAAAGGCTGGGGGACTGGTGTATCACACCTAGCCGGTTCCGCTAGCTTATCAACACATATCATCCTTGACCGACAACTCATATTGGACAAGGCTAGGGGACTGGTGTGCATATCGAGGCAGCCAAGTATCCAGCCTAGGTCGAGTTAGCCTAACTTGTACCGGTTTTAACCTAAACTAAACATCTAAAGGGACAACCTGCATCTCATATCACCAACGTAAGCCATCAAGGCAAGTAGCCGGCCTAGACCGACTACTCCAGCATATCTGGTAAGATTACAACCTAAACCGACCACTTCAATAAACTCAGTATGATAGAAGCCCCCGCATTCAATAAACCTTAAGGGCCTGGGTTTGGGCCTTGGCCCACTCGCAAGCCCCACCTAGAGCCCAAGTCAAGGCCCAGCCCATGAAATGGTCAAACGTCATTAATGCTCTATAAATACGCGTGGACCCCATCATTTAAAGGTACACATTCATTAATCACTGATTTGACTTTAGGAGAACTTTGACTTACTTGAGCTTCGGAGACTCTTCTGCAGGACTTTAGGCCAACTGAGGAGATAGCGGACTACATGGTAAGGTGACGCTTGTGCCTAACCTATCTTATTTGTTCTCTCTGCAGGAACAATTCTTTTTTTAAGGAAAATTGTCTTCCGCAAATAGAGATGCCAAATAAATCCATCCCCGTGGGTATTGTCTGAATCCGTCTCCGTTTTGACGGGAAATTCACGTATTGACTGAGTATGGGTATGGGAAATCCCCAATTTTTTCAATTGGATATGGGGATGGGGATGGGGATGGGGATGAATATATACCCGCCATAATACCCGTCCCCGCCATATCTCCATCCTCATTTAAATCATTAAAATATTCATAATTAATTAAGTAATCCTATATATATATTCTTTCTATTTTTTATTTTTTCTAAATATTTGGTTTGTCATGAAACTTAATCGCATCTTCAATATATTTTTTATCTTATCATAACTTTTATGTAATTATGTTAAAATGATGTATGTCAATTAAAAAAATTATGTCTAACATTTGAATATTTCTATTATTTTTTAATATTTTTATTTATTGTATATTTTCCTTTCACATGAGAATGTTTAATCTCTCAATTTAAGTGTTTAATAACATAAACATTTCATTTACTAGGTAATATAAAAAAAAATCTTTACTTATTATTATTAATTTTTGTTTCATTTGAAGAACTATTTTATTTCGCTAAAACAATTTTTGTTATTTCTCAACCATTGAGTATATATGTTGATATTTGAAAAGTTTTCTTAGATCTCTAAGATATTTTTCGTCTTATCATACCCTTAATTATACATTTGTTTTTCTTTGTGCAATTCCTTCCAATAGTTTTCAAATTATTTATAAGACACACATTTGTTAATTTTTTAATATTTTTATTTTTGTTTATTTTCATCATGTAGAATACTATTTCGATAAATTTTATCTAATTATTTTTTATTTTCTAACTCATTACAATCAGACTTTAATTTTTTCACTATAATTGTATAAATAAGTTTTATCTATTACAATATAAAAATTTAATGTAATTGCCATGACTATTTTTTTATCACCATCCAACATATATTGGAGTTTAAAAGATACAAGATCTATGATAAAATTTTATTATGTTTATTATTTGTTCTTTGCGTCATTTTTGTATCAACCATTGAGTATATATGTTGATATTTGAAAAGATTTCTTAGATCTGTAAGATATTTTTCATCTTATCATACCCTTAATTATATATTTGTTTTCCTTTGTGTGATTCCTTCCAATAGTCTCCAAATTGTTTATAAGATACACATTTGTTAATTTTTTAATATTTTTATTTTTTGTTTATTTTCATCATGTAGAATATATCTAATTATTTTTTATTTTCTAACTTATTACAATCATACTTTAATTTTTTCACTATAATTGTATAAATAATTTTTATTTACTACAATATAAAAATTTAATGTAATTGCCATGAATATTTTTTTACCACCATCCAACATATATTGTGGTCCAAAAGATACAAGATTTATGTCAATTTGGTATCCATCGAAAAAAAAAAGTGTCAATTGCGTCCCCACTTTTGAAAAAGTGCATCAAGGTTCCTTTTAGAAAAAAACAATTAACGTCGTTAACAGCAGGCCACATGTCAAGTCCCTATTTTGACACGTGGCAATGTTAGTGTCACGTGACAGGATAATGCCACGTGTGACAACTGTCATTGTACTGATTTCAATTTAGTACCCATATATACTTGATTGTTTCAATTTAGTCCCCATTTTTGTGCCTTTGGTTCAATTTTATCCCATTTTTTTTTTAATAATTGAAGAAGATTTTTTAAGTCATTTTTTTTATAAGATTAAAAGTAATTAAGTATAAATATTTTTACAACATTAAGTACTTTGATATTTATATTAAAATTTATTTGTACAAAAAATGTTATACTAATAGAACAATATAATCATCTACTTTTTTTTTTCAAAGTAAAACAATATTGTTTCTGTCAAATTTAAGACCAAATCTATTATTTGTATAAATGTTGTTTTAATTAAACCTATATTTTAATTTAAATATTTTTTTCCTTTTATATTTTTTTAAAAAATAGTTTTTTCCTTTTATATTTTTTTAAAAATATTTTTAAAATTTATCAACTAGGTTTCATTAATGTTTGCAAATTTAATAAATGTTTTGGTTCTCATTAAATTTTATTTGGTATTCTAATATAAAATGTAAAACAATTATAATTTATTTCAAAATATTTGATATCGAAGAATCAACCATACTCCTAATATTGAATATTTGATAATATTATGTTTCCTTTACCGTAATTTTTTATTATTTTATAAAAATTAATTAAAATTAATATTAAAGTAGTAAGAGAATGGATATGGGTATGGGTACGAGATTATACCCGTTACCCGGTGGGGCTGGGGATGGGACAAAAGTTTGATACCCGTTGGGTTTGGGTATGGGGATGGAGATGAATTTTTTTTACGGAGATGGGTATGAGATAGTAAAACATGTCCCCGTCCCGCCCCGTTGCCATCCCTATCCACAAACGATCTTTCTTTTTCCTTTGCTCGAACATTCATTATGTCACCCATGAAAGTTTCGATCTTTATTCTGTGATGCGGAGAGGGATAAATTGTTAGGGAGAAAAGCAAAAGGTGGAAGAGTTGTTGTGTATCCTCTCTCGCATGTTGTCGCAAGCGTTAGGGAGAAGATGGTGTTCTGTTTGCGCAGAGGACGTAGAGGTGGTTTGGGAGAAAAGGTGAAGCACGACCATTTTGGTGAACCTAGGGTTGAAATAAAATCCAAGATAGGGTTTGGGAGAAGATCAAATTGCATGGTCCCCTTTTTCGAAGGTTCTATCTTCTTCTTGAACCCTAACACAATCCTAAACCGATTTGGTTGAAGGATTATTGTTTTGGATGTAGTGGCTTTAGGGTTGTGGGTGCTTTTTGTAGTTATGGATGAAGTTAAGTTTACTTCATTTTTCGTATTAATTGTTTATTCCTAATTATTTGACAAAGCCATATTTGATGATTGCAAGCAAAGAAGGAAATTTCGCTTACATATTTTGGACAGAATTTTGACATTGTTGCAGTAACCATTAAGGTACCAGAAGTTAACTTAAGTTGATATATTTGTATGATTCTTAATCCTATGCAATATAATTGACTATCATTGTGTGAGTTAACTGTTTGTCTGTAATCCAGTGTGTAGTTAATAAATTGATAATGTTATTTTGAAAGATGATGTAGTTGTTATGTTTTGGTGACTTTAGTTACCTTAACTGATTATTTCATTTGTGTTTTATGTTTTAGTGAAGTTCTTTATAGTGAGTACAAATGCACTGATTCTAATTTATACGTACTAATTTGTGGTCGCATCAAATGTTTATTCAGTTGATAACTATGAGTGAAGTTAGTGAGGGAAGTGATTTAAGTGTAGACTGTAAGGTGTAATATATTTATGAATTGATTATATTTGCATTTGCATTTGCATTTGCTTTTCATTACAAATGACATATTTTGAATATGGTTTTGATTGTTCCATTTTCCAGATTTGTTTAAGGCATTCTTGTTGGACCAAATTGATTGGTAGTTTGAATAATAAATTAATAGAGGAACAAAGGTCATGTATTCAAGCAACACCATTTGCATGGTTGGTTGAGTTGAAAGATTCTGTGAAGATATCTAGGAATCTTTTGAGTCCTCTAATCAGTAGGTGAGTGGAAAGGCTTGGTGGGTTTGACATGGGTAAAGAAGTTATTGTTTTCAACTTACTAGATGTATGTCTTGGTTTGGATTTGGGGTTTGGTTAAACGGGGAAGGGTTAGATAGTAAATGCAAGAATTTATTTGGACCTGACAAAGTTGTAGATGTTAAGATGTTATATGATTACATAGTAAAAAATATTAAAGACCTTTCTTTAGATTATTTTTGTAAGCTTTATCTTTTGTTGGGAATTTTTGAGTTTCTTTTGCCCAATCAAAGTGGACGAATGTTTTCTATTTTGTTCAAGATTGTTGATGACCTTCCTAGTATTGGGAAATATAAATGGGGTGGTGTGGTTTATAAGTATCTGGTTCAAATAATTTTAAGTATTTGGTTCAAAGCATTTCTGAAGCTAAAATGTTATTGCGGGACAAACCAACTACCAAACAATTCTATTTAGTTGGTTGTGTTTATTTGTTACAGGTAATTAAATTTTAATAATTTTTTTATTTCATATCTTCAGTTCAAAGTATGTGTTAATGATTTGTGAGTGACTATTGTTTGTATACTTTCAGTTATGGTCTTTTTGATCATTTTTTGATTATAAAATCAAATGAAGGATGTGTGACCATGAATTTCCCTAGAATCTTGCATTGGATGGATGTGAAAGTAAGGACCATGTAATTAGAAGGAGTCTGAAAGACAATGTGGTATGTTTTGATTTTGTTTACATATTAAGCTTTGAGTATTGTGTCATATGTAGTTAGTTGTTAATGTTGTATATTGTTACAGGTTGTTTCAGTTATTGCTGCCTCTACACAAGAGTTGAGCAATTCCTTTGTTCGGGAAGGTTTTGAGGTATAGATGACGAAGTAATGCTAGGAGCAACTTTAACTTAATGGAAGCAGTTGATGGGCAAGAAGAAGTTCTACTAAAACTACAGACGAAACTTTTTGACATGAAAGCAGTTGTAAGACCCGTAGAATTTAATTAATTAAATAAATAATTAATTAATAAATACGGGAGGAGAAATAATTATGACATTTAATTATGGTTGGTATGATGTGGAAAAGTGCTAGCTTATGTAGTTGAGAGTACTTTGATTGTGCGAGAGGACTTGGGTTCGAGTCCTATGTATGCTAACTTTTGATGTTATGGTTTTATTATTTAAATCTATGAAAACATGTTCTTGTATATTATGATAATTGAATTATGATTTCTAGCAAGAACTATGAATTGGTTAAATGGTTTGATATTGATTTGGGGAATTGCAGGGTTGTGAGTTCAAGTCTTGGAGAACTTACATTAAGCTTTAATTTTTTGGTGTTCTGGATTTGGGTTGAATATGAAAGGGTTGGGAAGAAACCCTAGTGGTATGGCAGTTGAGAGGTGGCTGGAAAGGAGCCATAATGGTTTGGTAAATGATAATAAACTCCATTCAATAAGTAATTTTCGTTTTAAAACATTGGCTTAGTTTTTAGGGCACCTTTAAAAGGCTATAGTGAGGTAGAGAGAAGGGTTTTGCAATCTGAAAATTTGACTTACAGAGAGAGCACGAAAATTCTGGAATTTGGTGAGGTTTGGGAGAGATTGAGAGGCTGAAAAGAGAGGAACCAAGGAGGGCTAGTGTGCGAAGGAGAACTATCCAAAGTTTCAAGGGTTAAAGCTTAAAAGGAGAACCAGGTTAGGGGAGTTTACCGCGATTATATTGTTGTTTTGGTGTGAATTGTGTGAAAATAATATTTAAGTTATGCATGCACTGTGTTCATTCTGAGTTTCTGTTGAATTCTGGAAATTTTCCAGAAACCGCCTAGCGGGCTATACATAGCTGCCAGGCGGCTCATCCATTTCTGTGCATTTTGCTGTGTTTCTGGGTACAGCGCCTGGCGGTGAATCCCTGTACCGCCAGGCGACTCAAAGTCTAGGTTATTCTGGGTGTTTCTGGATGAACCGCTTGGCGGGATTGGTTGTGATCGCCAGGCGACGCGGGTTGGATACTCATTTTAAGTTTTTCTTGAGCATTTGGCGTGAATTGTTCGGAGGGAAATCAAGGGGTGGGTCTTATGAGTGGATCTGGTGTAGAAATGTTTTGATTTCGAGTGTAATTGACATGGAAATTCAATGGAATAGTGACCAAGTGTTTAGGGTTGAACAATTGGGGTTTGATGTCGTGAGAGTGGTCAGTGATTGGAATGCTTTGAATAATTTTAATGGATGTGGGTGTAGGCTGTGAGGAACATAATACATAAGGGAGATTGCGCGAGAAATGATGGAGATTAATCTGGAATGAAAAGCAAAGGAGAGTGGGACTGCGCAGGTGTGGGAATTCTGGAAATTTTACCAGAAGTCTGATGCACCGCTTGGCGGCACGGGACTAGCCACCAGGCGCCAGTACAGTGACGTGGATACTAGTGGTTGTTCTGGTCTAGGAGTGTGTTTTAGGATAATTGGCGTTTGGTCCCTTAGTAAATCAATTTCTAGTGTATCTGTGAGGGGATAGAGTATAAAGATTCCACTACGGTAATGATATTTTCCCTCTTACTTTATAAGCGAACTTGAGGGTGTATAAATTGGTCGAGAGAATGGTAATTAGAAGCTTGGGAAGTATGTTAGATCACGGGATATTCTAGTACTGTTAGAGCCTTAATAACATGCGTGTCAGTATGGATTTGGGGAAAACATGAATGACACCCAACCATGGGTGAATTCCTTGGCGTGTAATTATTTTATGGGGAGTTGTTGTAGAGAGGGAGAGTGGTAAATGTTCATATAAGTAAACAATACCATACACTGAGCTAGGAGTATAATGGATTGAGGATGGGTGCGAGTGCAAGATGCGAAAAGTATTTGACCAAAACCAGTACTGCATAAGTACTGATACGGCGCCTGGCGACAGAGTTAGGTCCGCCAGGCGGTAGAGAGGCAACAGTGGGGTTCTGGTGTAGGAAGCGCCTGGCGGCAGGGGGGTCTCACCAGGCGATGGCAACAAAAATCATGGTCTCTGGAACAGCATCCACCTGACGGTGGGAACGGTCCCGCCAAGCGGTAGTTGCAGACTTTGTTATTCATGGGGCGCTTGGCGCCTGGCGGCACGTGTCCCCCGCCAGGCGATTTATACTGCTGCAGCTTTGGGTTTTGATTATGAATTTGTGATCTACAGTGCGTCTAATGATGCTTTAAGGGTGAGATTGCTGGTGTTCTTTGAGTTGTGGCTCGGAACGTATCCCATGAGTTGTGGCTCGGGATAGGGGTTAAGCACGTGGTATTCCTTGAGTTATAACTCGGAATAACATCTCTTGAGTTGTGGCTTAGGATGACGGATGAACACGAGGAACCCTTGAGTTGTGGCTCGGGTTGGCGAGTGTTGCCGGTGTGAGTGTGCTGGTTGTGGCCAGTACGGATGGGTCCAGAGAGATTGCCCTCCTCAGTTGTTGGCTGACGAGTTTGGTAGTTTTGGGACGATACGGACTATGTTCGTATACGGGAACTCTACCTGGCGTTGCGGTGTATGATCTGTAGCATGTTTTCCCGCACGTGCTCTATCGGATGTGGCCGATAGGTATGGCAGCAAGTCACCTTGAAGTAATCCTTAGACGTTGTAGAACACGAATAATCTGATTGGGGGTCAGATGGTAGGAATTAAAGAATAGGGCAATGTGAGATGTTTATGTTATGTACGATCTCTTGTGTTTATATGCTTATGTTTCTGTAACTTTATATATGTGATTTAATTGTTAAGCTCACCCTATCTGCGTGTGTGTGGCGATGATCGTGTACGCGGTACACAGGAGCAGATTCTGTTGATGCAAGTGGCTCAGGTGACGCTTAGCCGCGGAGAGGGGTTAGACTTGGGGAAATGCTTATGTTTTCTTTATTGCCTTTGAAAACAGTTGTAAACCCTGATGGGTAATTTTATAACATTATGGTTTTGGTATTCATAGACTTTATTCGATGGTTTAATAAAGTTTTTAAATTTTCCCGCATTTTGGGAAAATGAGGTATTATTAAATACACGTGGTTTTAATTTATTTCTTTTATTTATTTATAAATCAGTAATATCCTGACGGGATGTTACAGCAGTGATCAGTGAGAGGAAGACATAAGTCAATAACCGTGAGGGTGAAGACAATTTGGTTGAGTGGGTGAAGCAAATGTTGGGCAAAGAGGAGGTGAAAATAACTGTGTTAAGATTGGTGAAGAAGATGTAGCCCAGACTGGTGAAGATAATATTTGTTAGAGTTGGTAAAAAAAATTCGGGCAACCGAGTAATGATCTGAATACACTTGATAGTACCCACACGAAGGCTTTACCTAATTTTTATGAATTGTGTGAAGGGTATGTTCATGCTGAAAGTGTTGATATTGGTGATGGTAGTGATGAGCCACACAAGCATTTCAAGACTTGTGCAATAAGAACTCCTTTTGTAACTTATAGCAGGAGGAAACACAATAAGTAGTTTATATATATATATATATGAAATTTGGTATCATTAGTTAGTGTCTGTATTAATAAGTTTGTAATTTTGAAATGTATTGTTACATAATGTAAGTTTAAATCAATTGTATACCTTCAACCTTTTTAAGCTATTGAGAGTTATCCATGTAAAGTTTTTGTGTGGTTGTTGCCTTATTGTTTTCTATTCATATTATGTATTCAATACTTTCAGTTATGTTCTATTCAAGTGCGGGAACCATTTTTTGTGGTGAAAAAGAAAGTCAAATTGGTTTTCTAAAATTTAATATTTTGATTTTGTACAAATAATTATAAGTTGGTCAGTACTTAATTATTTAGTAGTGAACACATAAAATTTCTAGTGTTGTGAGGTCATGTGATGTGGGTTAATTTGGACAAGTTTTTCCATTTGAAACCAACCTAATATTTTTTTATACCCCATAGGTGATCTAATATTGTTCTGTTGTACGAAAAGTGATAAGGAGCTCACTACTTAATTATTAATTAGTCCCCAAGTAATATTTCAAGTGAAATGAGGTCATGTGATTTGGGTTAATTTCGACAAGTTTTCCCATTTGAAATCATCCTAATATTGTTTAACCATGAATAAGGTTTATTAGCATGGTATGACTTTGTAAAGATGATGATCATTTTGTATACCCCATAGGTGATCTCATATTGTTTTGTTGTACGAAAAGTGATAATGAGTTCGCCACTTAATTGTTAAAGGGTCCCCAAGTAATATTTCTAGTGTTGTGAGGTCATATGATGTAGGTTAATTTGGACAAGTTTTCCCATTTGAAACCACCCTAATATTATTTAATCCTGAAGGAAGTTTATTAGCGTAGTATGACTTTGTAAAGGTGGTGAACATTTTTATACCCCATTGGTGATATCTTGTTGTTTTGTTGTACAAAAAGTGATAAGGAGATCATCACTTAATTTTTAATTGGTCCCCAAGTAATATTTCTAGTGAAATGAGATAATGTGATATGGGCTAATTTGGACAAATTATCCCATTTCAAACCACCCTAATATTATTTAACCCTGAAAAAAATTTATTAGCATGGTATGACTTTGTAAAGGTGGTGAACATTTTTTATACCCCATAGGTGATCTCTTGTTGTTCTGTTGTACAAAAAGTGATAAGGAGCTCACAATTTAATTGTTAATTGGTGCCCAAGTAATATTTCCAGTGAAATGAGGTCATGTGATGTGGGCTAATTTGGACAAGTTATCCCATTTGAAACCACCCTAATATTATTTAACCCTAAAAAAAAATTTTAGCATGGTATGGCTTTGTAAAGGTGATGATCATTTTTTATACCCTATAGGTGATCTCATATTGTTCTGTTGTACAAAAAGTGACAAGGAGCTCACCACGTAATTGTTAATTGGTCCCCAAGTAATATTTCCAGAGTTATAATGGGTGTGTTATTTGACCTATGAACTTACCTTATCCAATTATGTTGTTTTAGTGATAGAGGTTTGAGTTGAAACAAAAGTGCACAAAATAAGTTTAATGGCATACATTTATTACATTGATCCAAACACATATAGTGAAGAAGTTCAAACTACGTATCGCAACAATAAAATGACAAGTTCAATTTAAAAACCACACAAATATAAGACATTAAATAGTCACCCCACGTTGAATAGTTATCCAACATTAAGAAAGGGAAATATTATCCAAAGTAGATGATTTATCCTTGGAGGTCTCCCCAACCTCAAAACATGGATTATTTGTTGGTGGAGGAACCATCCTATAAAGTATTTCCTCCACACTGACATCCATGGTGGGTTGCACATTTGGGTCCACATTGGCCTGCAAATTTACTTTCATAATTGGGCTTTGATTTGGGTTTTCATTACGTTGCACATTGGAGTCCACATTTGGTTGCACAGTTGGCTTGACAACATAGTTAAGACGCATTATAGGCATAGAAGCCTTAACTTGTTCATCAGTTAGAGGACTTATATCACATTTGAATACCTAATCATCACACTAAGTCATAACACGTTTTTAGTTAGACATGTAGAGTTTATTAAATAAATAAAATATTTGTGTGAACATAATTCATTTGCCTTAATAATGTTTCTCAGAGTGATTTTGAGATAGTACGTCCTCAGTTTTGGAAAGCCTATGACAACCTAAGCATTCAATAAGCATCCATTGTTAGTAATAATAAAGAGTGATGTCAATAAACATTAAATCCTAAATTTTGATGTTGTTTTTGTACTTCTTTCAAGAGTAGGACAAATCCAACACCAACTAAATTCAGCATCCTTGAGCACTTTATTGTGGACACTACCCTGGGCGGTATCAGATGGGTCCTACAAAATTTTATGTTCCAAATTGTTACAATGTAATTATTTAAGTGAAACATAATTGCTAACTAAAGACTCACCTTAATAGTGATGAGCATGTCCCCAATGTCGTTTGGGTTGCATTCTTTAACAACACATGCCACGATGGGCAATCTATCCAATGATTTCCTCCTCGTTAGGGAAGTAATATGTGTTATGTCTCCAGCCTCAACTAATGCTACATGTTATCGCATGAAAGCATTTAATGACATGCACAATATACTCATTATAAACCCTATTAATAGTAAGAAAAAAAGCTAACCATGGTGTTTTATGAACATTTCCGCCCACTTCCAACCATTTGAATAAAAATCTTGTGCATGACTCGTAGGAGCCATTTTATTCATGAACTCCTGCGTGTTGTTTGATTCATGTATCTGCCTCTTAAGTTAGGGCTTCCCACGAATCCATTATTGAAAGGAAATGGGGTTTGCTTGGAAGTAATGTGGGACAAATCCAATCTGAATGTAGCTTTTTAAAGGTGATTTGACAATCTTGCTTTTTCAGTTGCTTAATTAATGGTTCATTAAAATAATATAAAGAAATTAAAATCATATAAATGACCATTTTGCCCTTCAATAGCTTTCTGTACACGTTAAAGTTAATGTTGTAACATCCCGATAGGATATTACAGGTATAAAAAATAAAATAAAAATAAGAAAATAAAATCACATTTATTATAAGTCCATTTCCCAAAAACGTGGGAAATTAAAACAAAACTTTAACTATAACATAATTCAAATGTTCACAATTACATTATTACAAAATCCACCAAAATTCCACATAATTAAAATTACATCAAAAGTCTAAAAATGAAAATCCTTTCAAAAGCCCAGGTAGCCCCTGCACTTCGCCTCTAAGCATCTCCTGGCTCACCTATCAAATCATCTACTCCTGGATAACAAGTTATCCGATCATCGACACACACACACACACACACAAATAGGGTGAGTTATGCACAAATATATAAATACATAAAACATAAAATAAATATGTCATCCATCCCAAAGAAGCTAACCTCACTAAAGTATTTCATTATTTTCAAATTACCCATCCCTGATCTCATAGTCCTTCATGAGTCATATGCATGAACTAGGTATTGGGACTTCGTTGTGCTCCAACGAAACAATCCCATTCGTGGTCCAACCCTATGAGCTTATCCTGCTCATAGTCCTGCCCTATAGACTCCTCGTATGTAGTGAAACGTTCAAGCCTCCCTCGCTCGGACCATGGCACGCACGCAATCACCATACTATGGACTCCTCGCCCAATAGCAGCCGACGGGAACATAACAGTTCCAAGCCCATCGTGCGTCTGACGCATGTAATCACCATAGTAAGGACTCCTCGCCATTTAGCAGCCAACGGGAACTACACAGTTCCATGCCCATCATGCGTCCAACCATCAAGCACATTCCAGACCCCTATTGGACTTAGTCCTTCAAGCCCAAACACCACAACCACAAGCATATAGTCACTACACTTTAAGAAATATCAAGCTAACAATCCAAATAGTGCATATAAGCTTGGCTTCTAGCCATTCTCGCTTAAGCAATGTGCTTTCGCCCAAGCAAGCACATTAATCTCGCCTAAACTGAATCATCTCGCCTGAGCGAGCATGAAACAGTGATTGCACCACGTTGTCTCGCTTAGGCGAGCCCTTCTCGCCCGAGCGAGATCCCATTCGCTCAAACACCTAAATCTCCTCTCCTGGATGAAAACTCAATGTAATCAGCACCAATGTCTCCTCGCGACCTCGCTTAGGCGAGCCATTCTCGCCTAAGCAAGAGTATCAGTCGCTCAACACTTCAAAACCCCTCGCCTGGACGAGAAATCACGCTCAACACATGCAGGCTTCATTGCGACCTCGCTTAGGCGAGCCTCTCTTAGTCGCTCAACCCTGACACAAGTCGCCCAAGCGAGAAGCGCGATTCAAAATCAAAAAAAGGCTCTACAACTCTCGCTTAGACGAGATTGGACTCGCTTGGGCGAGACTTGTAGAGTTTCCTCTTTGTTCACGAACGCTATTCACCCAAAACAACGCCAAACCAAACCAAAATCATACCAAAATAACATTCCACCATTACAAACACATTAACATGACAAACAACCCTCATAATCATGGTTTCTTTTCATATGGACTACCAACTTCGTGTCCAAATTCAACAATGACACATTCCATACCAAACCCTTCTCCTAATCATATAATACCAATCATGAATGTGTAAACAAACCTCAGCCAACACTCCCAATCACAGCACATGTGAGACAAATTGCATGACCACAAAAACCAATTGAAACAGCAATGACCCAAAACCATATATAGGGGTTTTTCAGCCCTTCTTGGCTTGCCCCTTTCTGCTGGGGTTTTCCTTTGCCCTTTCACATTCACTCCCACAACTTCATTTAGCCAAAAATAAAGTGTATTTTACCTCTAACAAGGTTTGAACTCGTGACCTTCCACTCATAAGGTCAAAGCACAACCACTATGCCAATTCATATTTAGTGATAACTATTATAATCCTATAATTATGATTTCACTCACTATTCACAAACCTATTATCAAAATAATAATAAATCACAAAAGGCATACATAAGACTCGAACCCAAGTCCTCTCACACAATCAAGTACTCTAAACTATTTGAGCTAGTACTCTTCCACGTCACATCAAACAATATTTAATGCCATAAAGGCTATTCCTACCCACATTTATTAATTAATTAATTATTTAATTAATTAATTTTCACGGGTCTTACAAATGCAACCCTTTATACCTGCATACTATTTCATTACAATAAAGTGTCATTCACCCATCGTAGAGAACAAAATTAAATTCTTCTTACAACATTCAACCTCCGACTTAAAAAACATGGTTTCAATGAAATGAAATCAAAGCATGGGATGAAACATTAAATGTTTATGGAGTAGCTCGAAGTTGTAGAAACAACTTTATTGCAGACTCTAACAATAAGTGAATTCTTTTCTTTTATTAATTTATTTTTCCCCATAAAATTAATTACATTCCTAATCTATTGCTAGGAGTTATGAATAATTGGTTGCACTAAATGCACCTAATAACTCCGTTTTCCATTGTTGGTTTTTTGTGTGGGTGGTATTTTTTGTAAATTTATTACATTTCTACCACATATTTTTGAACTACAAAGGTGAATGAAAAACAATATGGAAACTGTGGAAATTTTATATGTCTAAAAAAATGTATTATGGTGGTGTTTAGGGCTTGTTTGATGGAGTATGATACAAAAGTTTTACGAACTTTTAACAGTGATGTAGTGAGAAGGTTAACATATAAGTATAAAAAATAATTATGAAGATTAATTAATTTCAATTATTTATAGATCGAGAAAGCTTTCATAAAAAAGGTCCTTTTAGTGGGCATAGTGTGCAGGACATGAAACTTTACGCACCTTACAGTGGTAATGTTGTCAGAAGTATAATATATGTTTTACTATGTCATTGTCCTGATAAATTTTATATTTTTATTATTTTTAGATGGATGACATAAATAAGGCATCATGATGGGTCTGAACGACATCTTACTAGTAGAGGATGATGAGGGAACTTGTACTATGACTAAAGACAAGTTAATGCCTAACGAATATATACCACAGTCCTGTGATGAAGTTGTGTCTCCATACGTTGGGATGAGCTTCACTATTGTTGATGAATTTAAGTTTTTTTAAAAGGAATACGCATTGAAGTATGGTTTTGGAATCAGAATCAAAACTTCTAGAAAAGATGATGACAACCAAATGTGTTACATAAAATTAGTGTGTTCTCGCGAGGGAAAGTATGTGTCATCCATACCCCCTGAAATGAGGACTCTACCCACCCAAACAAAGCAATGTCCAACACGCTTAACCGTTGTGAGAAATCAAGATAGATGGTTGATAAGCAGTGTCATTCATGATCATAATCATGAGGTCAGTCCCACTAAGTCAAGGCTAATCCGAGGGAATAGGAAGCTTAGCATGCAAGTGAAAAAAACCCTTGAATTAAATGACGAGGCAGGTGTGCGTCTTCACCAGAGCTTTCGGTCTTTGGTTTGTGATACAGGTGAATTTGATAACTTGGACTTTGTGGAAAGAGACGCAATAAACTATATTGGTCAAAAGAGACATGTTTTGGGGAAGGAAGGTTATGGGCAAGCTTTGTTGAACCACTTTTCTATTATGAGATACCTAAACAAAGATTTCTTTTTTTTATATTGAAATTGATGGAGATAATCGAATATGCAATGTATTTTAGGCAGATGCAAGGAGTAAGGCTGCATGTGTTGATTTTGGGGATGTTGTTTCATTTGGTACAATTTACTTAACAAATAAGTACGACATGCCTTTTGCATCCTTTGTTGGTGTCAATCACCATGGCCAATCAATGTTATTAGGATGTGGACTGCTATCTGTGGAAGACACTGATACATTTGTCTAGCTATTTCGATGTTGGCTGCGATGCATGGGAAATAAACCCCCTAAAGGCATTGTGACTGATCAATGTAAGGCGATGCAAAATGCCATTGCAATTGTGTTCCCTGACACACGACACCATTAGTGTCTTTGGCATATCATGAAGAAACTTCCTGAAAAATTGAGTGGTTATAGTAAATACAAGTAAATCAAACATTCCTAAAGCAATTGGTTGACGACTCATCAAGTGTTCTTGATTTTGAAAGTGGCTGGGCAAAGTACCTTGAAATCTATTACCTGCACCTAAAGGAATGACTTTATAACCTATTTGAAGAAAGACATGGATGGGTTCCATGCTATATGAAAAGTAATTTTTGGGTTGGCATGTCAACAACTCAAAGAAGTGAGGGGATGAATGCTTTCTTTGATGGTTTCATCAACTCTACAACAACACTCCAACAATTTGTAGTTCAATATGACAACGCAATTCATTCAAAGGTCGATAAGGAGTGTGAAATAGACTTTAGTTCTCATAACATGACCTTCCATGTTAATCTCAATCATTTATTGAGAGGCAATTTCAAGAGGAATACACTCAGGCTAAATTCGGGGAAGTGCAAACTGAATTCAGTGCAAAATGAATTGTAATGTTAAAAATGTTGTATTAGATGGAAGTAGGTCTATATATACTGTTAAAGATGTCTTGATATGGAAAGAGCAAAGTGCAGACAAAATTTATGAAGTTATCTTTCATCAATTGACAAAAGACAATGAATGTAGTTGTAGGTTGTTTGAGTTTAGAGTTATCCTTTGTCGACACTGCCTGATTGTCTTTGCACAAGAGGATGTTAAATATGTATCAGGAAAATATATTTTGAGTCAGTGGAGCAAACACATTCGAAGAAGGCATACTTTGATACGAGTGTCATATAAGACAAAAAAAGACGATCCAAATGTCAAGAGGTATGAATTAATGTGTAAAAAATTATATGACATTGCTGAGGTGGCTTGTGAAAGCGAAAATGCAACACAATTCATGATTAACCAATTGGAGTGAATATCAACTAATCCATCCATTGCATGCTTCAATAAAGGGGGTAATTGCTTACAACTTGATTTCAACATTTCTTCCCCACCGAATACTGTAGTTGAACAAACCCACTTACTAAGCCCAATTCAAGTCAAAAGAAAGGGTAGACCATGAGGATCAAGACTATAATCAACCATGGAAAAGGTTTGCAAAAAAAATATATATATAATGCTGCCAAGAATAAAGCGTTGCAAGATTGCATTGGAATTGGTGACCATGAAGTTGGTAATTCAACATCCTAAAGGACTGATATACTCAACCTTCAAACGAATACCACAACCAACATGGTAAGTTTTGATTTCATTATAAATTGTTATTTAAATGAAGATAACTAATTATTTTAAATTAAACCATATTCAGGTCTTTAATGTACCATGCACAGGGTTCTTATCATTGTTAACTTCAATTGAAAATACTCATGTTTGTGGAAGTGGAGAACTATTTAGGTAAAATTTGCATATGCTATATTTATTTCTTATAATTTAGTATGACATTAACTTTGATTAAAGAATGCCTCATCTTGTGAAGGAAATAATTGTCAAACAATACCCACTTTTGGATCATTCAGCATGATCAACATGGCATTACCAAACACCTTTTCAGATTAGGATTTGTGTTTGTCAATGACATGTTTAGTTATGGATAGTTTCGTAGTTTTTAAGTCTTACTTTGGTTTTGTTCACTGCAGTGGTGTATGTGAAAAGCTTTATTCATGACTCACCACTTAATTTGTCAGAATCCATCACATAACAAGAACTTGGGAAATGTATTATTTCATTATTTTGATCTTTATAATTTATCAATGAGCGCTTTAATTACACTGAAATTGCATTGACAAGATTCCATAACTATTATTTTTAATTAGGTTTGCGTAGGCAGGTTATTTTCCTATTTGGTTAAACCTTATTAAAAAAACATACCTTGATTACCCAACTAAGTACTCCTGAAAAAGTGATGAAAAGTGGGCTTCAAAGGTTTATTAAAGTTGTGGTACTATAATCTTCACTACGTTTTTAAAAAATTAACAAACAACAAATCTCCTAAGTTTTCTATAAATCTTATGTGAATAGCAAACATATTTTAAGTGATGACCAACCTTATACTTTTTGTATATGACCAACATTTGTAGAAAATGAAAGCTGACTTGGTAGAGCAACTACGAGAGGAAATGAGACAGGAACGGGAGCAAATTAGGCAAAAGCATCAAGAGATGAGATTAGAACGACAAGCGATGACGGAAGCATTTGACAAGCGGCTATAGATCTTACTGCTTTCGCAAAAGTTCCCCATTGTGGTAGAACCTGAACTTTCTCCCAATGTCGTGAGAGTCAACACTAAAGAAAGTTATTTAGCTGCAGCTGAAACAGGGGGTGACATTGGCTTTGGTTCCCAATGTGAGTTGTACACATTAGTAGGTTATGTATCTCCACTTCAGTTGGTGGCCCATAGGAAGCATTTTGAAGGTTCAACCATGTTACATGTTGAATGTCTCCCCTCTCACTTACTAAAGGTTATGGTGGAGACTGTATGTTATAGTGATGTTACAGTTCGTATACCGACATCAGAGGTTGGTATTGTATCACAAGCAGTGGGAACTTTCATCGTCTGGCCGAAACATCTAGTGAGGATGACACCACACATTCAATTAGTATGTATATGCAGTAATATTTTTACATATGTAGTATATATATTATCCTAACTAATATTATGTTTGTTTTTGTGTGTAGCAAGATGTACTAGAGTTGCATGTATAAAAAAATTATGAGGATCAAATAGAGGCATTAATGGAATATACTGCAAGCATGACTATAGATGCAACTTCGATTCCTTGGGATGCCATTATTTTTGGTAAAGAAAGCGAGTTTCCATTGTACATATATAAAAGTGATTTGATGGAGATCATATATGGCATAGAGGACTTAAATGTGTCTATTCTGCAATTATGAATGATGTAAGTGAAACATTTTTAAATCATTTTTTAATTGTTTCCTTCTTAGATATTAAATATGTATTTTCATTGTCAAATTAGGTACTTGCATGGTTTGAGTGTGGAAGCGGGAAAGGATGACATGCATGGGTTTATAGACCCTCATTTCATGACTCCAATGGGTAGTAAGAACCCTAGAACAAAAACGTACATCCAAAATTCCATAATGCAGCGAAATAAAAAGATTTTCATTGCTCCATATACAGATAGGTAACTATATCCTTATCTTTCATTTCATAAGGTCTAAATTTTGTAATAATAAATTTTGAGGTATTTAAACTAATTTTCATTGCTATTGTCATTGGCAACTGCTTGTTGTATCAGTGCTAGAGCGTACTGCTTTATGGTTTTGCTCTTGTGATAGACCTCCTCCCCCTATATGAAGAGCATAATTGATACGTAAGTCTTTTTCAATAAATGTCTTCATTTATACTTTAATCTTAAATATATAATGTCATGTTTTCTAACATTGATAATTTTAACTTTAGTACTTTTAATGGACAAAGTATATTGAGTGGTAGATCGATTGCCAATACTAAAAGGGTCACTTGAATTTTCCTCTAGGTACTTATACGTTATTTGTCATTCATTTACTTTAGTATTGTCATGTGTATTTATAACTAAATACAATTACTATAAGTGTAGTGTAATAAACAAACTAGTAGCTTTGAGTGTGACTATTATGTGATGCAATGGATGACATCAATTGTTCAGGGCAATTATGAAAGTGGTTGGGATGCGGTAACATACTAACTTATTTCATGTACTAATTTTAACTTGAACTAATTTACATATGTATTACTTTAACGTTTCCTACACTTTTGCATAATTCAATGACTCAAATCCGATGGATTCAAGAGCAATAGCTTACGTTCAAAAACCATGGGCAAAGTACTTTTTATCTAGAGTTAGTGAGAGTTAGGTTTAGTCAGACTTAGAAGTTTAGACTTATTTTGTCATACAAGTTATTTGTAACTTTTTTAAACTGTTTGGGTTGAAACTTTGTTGACACTACTGGAACTCTGTTTGAATTTGAATTTTGTTGAATGTTTTTTGGATTACATGTTCGGGTTAAGACATAAACCAAATCTACCTTTAAAAAACTACAATTAACAACGATTATGACACAAACCGTCATTAATTTGAAGTACATATACGATGATTTTGACTATAACCGTCATCGTTCGTGGTCGGGAGTTATGTTCCAATTGCAAGCACATAGTGTGTGTGAGACCCAGGAAGAACTTGGAATATTTTAGGTAAAATTAAAAAGTGATTGATAATTTAGTATGGATCTATAACAAGTTATTTTAGTCATGAGGAAAGACTAATTTAATTAAAGGAGTGATTAAAGATGCTATTTATCTAATCTAAGGAATTATGATTTGTGGAGTATAAGTGTTTTAATACTTATAATGCATGTTATATCATGTGATGGCATGTAATCTAGTGGTGGAAGTTTTATGTAATGTGTGCATGTGCGGGGTTCGAACTTGCTTGGCCAAATTTTGCCTTGTGTGTTGATTTTAAATTCAATTTTTCTCCTTTAAAGAGTGGGGCCCACGTAACATGAATTGGTTTTTGTTCTTCAGTCACGTAAATGCACGTTGCAACATATTTTGTTCAATCTTTCATTTTTTTCTTTTCTATCTTTTGAATTGTGATTTAAATAATACAAAAGGAAAGAGAAATAAATTCAAATTTAGAGAATCTTAACTCAAATATTTGGTGGGATTAGATAAAGCCAAACCCTAGAAGGTTTTAGTGGGAAGAATTAGGAAGGAGAGAGAGCAGAGAATAAGGGTGATGTTTCGGGAGTGGCTATGGTAGAGAAGGAAAACGCTGCAGAGAGATACCTTAGATAGGGGAAGCCAACCTTTTGTGTGTTTTTCTCTCTTTATACTTGTGCTTTATGAACTAGCTTGTTGCGTTTTGTGCCATGTTTCTCGGTTTTTTTCTTGCTGTGCATGTATGTATGGTCATAAAGGTGATGGGCGACATTTGTGGGTTTTCTTTTCATTCACGATGGAGGATGATGGATGCGTTAAATTGTCTAGTTTCTGTTAGGGTTTAGGATGCTTCTAGTTTCTTGTATTTATGATGACTAATGGTGCAATCACATGTTTACGAAGAGCTTTCCAAACTTTTCTAGTGTCAAGCAAATTTTATACTCATATTTGTAATGCTTTATATATGGTCACAAACCCTTTTTGCAGTGGGGTGAGAGTCACAGTTTCTCTCTTGTGGTGCAACACAGTTTCTTTCTCATTTGCTATATTTCTCCTATTGATTTAGATGTAGTTTTGTTATTGTTTTATGCATGATCTTTGGATGCAGAGTGCATGGTCGTGGGGTTCTTTGTTTTCAGGTCTAGGATTCTTTTTTTTTTCATTCACGCTGCACGCTGCACCAATCTTTGTTTTCATTGAATTGTTGTCATCACGTGAAGGTTTTCACGTTGCAAGGTGTGGAGTGCATGGGTTCCTTAATTCTTTCTCTTTCTTCCCTTTCTATTATCTTTCACATAAAGGCATGGGCTTCTTTTTCATTCACGATGCTACATCAGTTTTCTTTCATGGTTTAGTATTTCTCTTTCTTTTTTTTTTTTTTGTTGTTTTTTTTTTTTTCTTTCTTTGTTTTGTTTTTCTCTTTTTTTTTTTTTTTTTGGTATCATGCGTGTTTGAAATGGATTGTAGGTGCAAACTGTGCAATGAATAGTGAAGTATCATTTAGTTTCTAGTGCTTTGTCTTGTTTTGATGCGACTTCTTTATTTTCCTTTTATTCAAGGTACATTTTTTCCTTTCTTTTGACGCCATATGCAAAGTTTGCATCTTAAAAAATTTTGGTTTACAATAGTATTTTCTCTCACATATTCCTTTGCTTTTCATCCATGCTGCAGCATGTGTTTTCATGAGATCAACTTTTCTCTCTCTTCTTTTTGCTTAGTTTTTTCACGTGAATGTGGGTGCAAGGTCATTAGCCTTTCTCTTTCTTCTTTTTAGTTTTGATATCATGCGTAAAAAGGTTGGGGGCATCGTGTTGTAAATTTTTATGCACAATAAGCTATTCTTTTTCCTTTTCAGAAAAGATAACATCTCCTTTTCTACTCTTTAAAAAGTTTAGGTGCAGGTTGTAGTAATTTATTTTCTTTTCTTTCCCATGCATTTTACTAAATATTTAGTGTGTATTAAATACATGTGTGATACATGAATTTGGTTTTGTTATGAGACTTTATTTTTCAACCATGATGTGATGGTGTGTATTTGGTTGGCAATAAGTAATCCTCATGTGTTGCATGTTGGGAGTGTTTGCCTTGCTTGAAAGATCTTGTTGGAATTGAGTGTTTTGTGAGGTTTTTCGTACCTAGGAACCCAGTGAAGACTCTTTCGCCTGTGTGAAGCAGTGGAAATGGGTCTTCTTCGCTTGTGTGAAGCAGTGGTAAAAGATTGGTTCGAGTGTTGTACCTTCTCGCCTATGTGAAGTAGTAGGGAGGGGAAAGATGTTTCACCTTATTTCGGATCGTTGTGAGTATAGTACCCGATGTGTGATGCATCGACGTTTTTACCCATAATTCCTTGAGGAATAAGGGAGACAATATGGCTGCGATAATGGGACACATCGAACCATCTGTTCTAGGAAACTACATGTTGTTGTGGGATGAGAGGCCACAGAAAACCAAAGCTTGATTATGATTTTGGAGATTTTAGATGAATGTGATGCTATGTTTGGTTTAGCATGATTGTATGAATTTGGGGTTTGTGTGTTCAAACCAAGGATGGATTGTGATCATAACGTTTCTGAGCTACTTGAATGCGACGTTGAGTATTATTGGACATGTTTTATTTAAGAATTTCTTTTGATGAATATCATTGTTTATGGTTAGCTTACCCCTATTTGTTTATTTATGTGTTTGTTGCATGTGTGATGATCATATAACGTGTGCGTTATACGAGAGCAGATGGTAATGCAGATGTTTCTAACACGTAGTAGATTGCAGAGAGAATGGAATGGACTCAGGGGTTTATTATTTCTTTAGTTGATTTCAATCAAATAGTGAAGACTATGAAAATTTCTTTTGTTTTCTAGTATTTAATTGGAATTTTGTTTTTTTATTATTACTATTATCAATGGATGTTTTGGACTACCTATTTACATTTAATATATAAGTTTATTTTAAGTGCTTTTTTTGTGATATAATCGTTTTACTTTTTAATAAAAAGAGCAATGATAGCTTCTCGTGACATCCTAAATTTGGGGTGTTACATTTTGGTATCAGAGCCTGGTTTTCGAAAAACCTTTGGGATTGTGTGGAGTGAGCTCGTCTAGTTGATGTTGTGTGACTTTGAATTGTGTAGTGTTTTATGACATTTAACTGGTAGTTAATTGATTATATATATATATATATATATATATATATATATATTAGAGTGATGGCATGTAGATTTCAAAACCTGACCAACTTTTTGACGAAATTGCTTGAAAGCTCTTGTTGGAATTGAGTGTTGTGTGAGGTTTTCCGTACCTAGGAACCCAGTGAAGACTCTTTTGCCTGTGTGAAGCAGTGGAAAGGGGTCATTTTCACCTGTGTGAAGCAGTATTAAAAGATTGGTTTGAGTGTTGTACCCTCTCGCCTGTGTGAAGTAGTGGGAAGGGGAAATATGTTTCATCTTATTTCGGCTCGTTGCGAGTATAATCCCCAATGTGCGATGCATTGACGTTTTTACTCATAATTTCTTGAGGAATAAGGGAGATGAAACATCCCGACCGGATGTTACTAACTTAAATAATTAAAATAGGGATATAAGTATAAAATCGCATTTATGATCATTTCTTTTCCCAAAACATAGGAAAATTTAAAACTTTATTTCAACGCGCCAATTATAAAATTCATACGGCGTTCAATTATTACAAAGATTAATTGTTCATAATATTCTTTACAAAATAGTTCATGAAGAAAACTAAAAAAAACTCCCATAGCTGGTTCCCACTCCAACACTAGGCATCCACATGCTCACCTGCATCAACATCTGCTCCTATGTAACAAGTTACATGATCATCGCCAAACACACACAGATAGGGTGATCTTAAATACAAGCAGGACAATTACACATGACATAATTAAAGCATTTCATAACCATAACCTGTGTTAGCCCCAATCCTCAATCCTTCACTTCCAAACTTTCTGTTGGACGCATCTTGATTTTACACCCTTTTGGTGAGTTCACTGATTGAACTTTGCTGCATAAGTGTTTACTGGCCCCTCCGACTACAGGCCACCACCTGATAGTCCACACGCGGGAATAAATTTGCCACGCCCTCACACCGCGACAACAAGTGGAGTTCCCCAAAATGAACATAAGTCTGTAGTTGTCCCCAAACTACCAAAACTCTATCAGATGCACTGAAGAGGGCAATCATCCGAAACCTCGTCGTACGAGCCACGATCTCGCACACTCCACTAGACTTCCTAAACCACCAAGCTGCAACCTAGAGTGGCCACGTGTTACCCCAATACAAGTTACACTCGTAACTGGACCCCAGCCAAAGCATCACATCATGACATTCATCCAAAGCTATGTAGAACTCCTCCACTCGAACCAACTCTGCACCCAAAACCGCCTGGCGCGCCTCTCACGTCGCTAGGCAGAACTTGGTTCCAAACCGCCTAGCGGGCATCTCACACTGCCATGCGCAAAGCGCCTTCCAAAAATATTGTCGCACCGTCACCGCATGGCGCACCTCTCACGCCGCCAGGCGCAAAGCTCCTTCCAGGACTTCTACTACACAATTCCGCCTGGCGAGACCAACCCTGCCGCCAGGCACCACGCGCGTACAGTGGTCACTACCACTGTTTTGGGACTTGATTGCCTGACGGGCCACCCCGCACTGCCAGGCGCCATACCAGTAGCATTGCGTTACTGGTTTTTGGCATATTAAACAGGTCCTAAGGGACCTCAAACCACCCATTACACAAAATCCTAACACAAATACGATTATCCAGTTATACTACGATGACTCAATCATAATGCACACATTTAATCATGCCACACAATTAATTATTATGCATACCATACTCTCCTTCATTTACTAATCGAAACATGTCGCATTCTACTCAACTCAACATCACAATTTTTACATACACACAGTCATAACAGAAAATAAACAACATTACCGACAAAGCCGAACCTACATTTTACATGATTTCACAATTTATAGCATAACTTTCCTCAACTAATTACTAAAATACAACACATCACATTAAATGTAAATCATTCCTCACAATGACAGTAATCCCTACGATTAACTTCCAAAATTGCGACATTTATTTTAAATATCTGTACTTTTATCTCAAACTTTGGGAAAACAAAATATAATAATATTAATTAATATTTCTAATAATAAATACATATATTTATATACATTCTAGCCAATTACAGTAGCTAAATTCGTTACCACTTATATTGTACACGGGCTCCAACCTCAAAGTTTTCCAATAATGTACACTAAACAAATCTCAAATTCCTATACAAGATAAAATATTATATTGTCTTGATAAAAAAAATTGAGAATGGAATTAGATTTAAATAATTACACCTTCTATTTCTTAAGTTTCCACCGGTTAATATATAATATACCTCATTGCCATCCAATCTTAAAACTTAAATTGAACCCTTTATATAATATTATACTATCATATTATATATATATATATATATATATATACACACTCATATCA
>Ga0214544_1000562_pt1 | contig 69480 bp, 36 predicted proteins | sample CNSS3metaG_FD_160074 | JGI IMG/M metagenome (GOLD analysis project Ga0214544, IMG submission 160074) | Root nodule microbial communities from cowpea collected in UCLA plant growth center, Los Angeles, California, USA - CNSS3 | ecosystem: Host-associated > Plants > Roots > Nodule | place: USA... | reverse complement strand
AAAAAAAAAAAAAAAAAAAAAAAAAAAAATTAAAAAAAAAAAAAAAAAAAAAAAAAAAAAAAAAAAAAATATATATATATATATATATGTATGTATATATATATATATATATATGCAAGAAGTATATACTTTATGTATGATAAAAAAAAAAAACTAGAATCATGGACTGTAGATGTAAAAAATTTGATACTGAAAGTAGAGCACAATCAATTGGACTGATTTAATTTTATTTAACTAATTCAATTAGTTTGAAATAGGAGTCTTTTTGTGCGTCTTGTTTGTGAGTGTTTTTGAATTTTCATTAATATAAAATGCAGTGAAGTGTTGCAAAAATGAAGATTCCAGAAAATATTTTTATTTTATTTATAAAATTGAGAAAATAAATTTCAGGAAAAGAGTTTGAGACAATAGATCCAAGGACAGGGGAAGTGATTACGAAGATCGCAGAAGGAGGAAAAGAAGACATTGACATTGCTGTGAAAGCGGCACGTGTCGCTTTCGACCATGGTCCATGGCCTCGTATGCCCGGTGTGGTACGTTATCATTTCTCTTCTTCTTCTTCTATCTACAAAGAACTGTTACGTTATCGCCATAGATTTGTGGGTCTCATTTATTTTGTCACGTTTGCTATTTATTATAAGTAAAATATTTAATTTTACATTCATAAAAAAAAATATTAAAAATGTTTTTCCATTTTATCAGTGTAAAAGTCACACAAGAAATAGTTTCGATCTGGCAATTTCATGTCTGCGTTATAATGGAATCTAGATATTAATAAAAAACCTAAATATTAAATGAAATTTATATACTTTAACTTGATAACTAATAACTAAATATTTGACTTTTTTTCGTAATTAGTTTTCTTGAACTGAATTCATAATTTTTGTGGCTGATTCTAGCGTGCCTTTAATGTTTTTGACTTTTTTTTCTGCAATGAGCTTGTCTGAGACATTAATTTCAGTTTTTGATTTTGATGCGCATAACATGACCCACCTTCGGTCACGGGTCATCTCATCTCATATCTGTGATTGACACATGTATAATTGAACTCGATTATGATTTAAAGTGACCCTAATAATTGATTGTATAAATTTATAAAATTTTACTATGCCAACTTTTTAATTAGTACAAATAATTGATTTTTATTAATTAGTCGTAAATTGATCATTTAGTGACAGGGGATGAAACAAAGGAAAAAACAATGACAAAAATATATAGCAATATTAAAAGTATGCCAACTCATTTAAAATTGAATTATAGGAAGCATCGAAATAATTATGCATTTTTCGAGGAATTTTTCAGACCTCGAAACGTGAATCCCTTGGGATTTGGCAATGGAATTTTCTGAATATAATATAAGCTTTGTCTGTATTCGTGATGTATAGGATTGGACCGATCGATCAAGTCATCTTTTGGTTTTCATATTTTGAATTTTATTTATTTATGTCTTTATCATTGAGTTGATTCAAATAATTGAAGTCTCTTCAAGGATTAAGATGAGTAAAATAAAAAATAAAAAAATCAAACACTGTGGATGTTAAGTTTGCATAATTTATCTATGTAAACGTTTGGCAGAAGGTTACAGTAGATGCATGTGGATTTAAACCGTGCACGACATCAACATTGAACAAATACCGTGTTTTAAGTTCAAGAAACACGAGTCTCCAACGTGTAACGCCTTTTTTAGTTTGACTTCAAACAAATAGTGTAATACTTGTTAAAACACGAGACATGATTTTCTCTTTTGCAAGTTGATCAGTTCCACCGAGTTATGGGTTAATGGCGGTGATGGGTGTTATCTTGTTAAAAGTAGCTACCCAATATTGACAAAACTGTACACTGTCTAGATAAATGTTTGCTGTATTAGTGCTTGTCGATGAACTGTTTGTGAAAATGTTCTTCACCACCAGCATGGTTCTTTTACTTTCTGATAGCATTGACATGACACAAGTGTTCATCACTTTGGCAATATGATACTAAACTTTGAGATGTTTCTGAAATCAGGAAAGAGCAAGAATTATGATGAAATGGGCAGATTTAATTGAGCAAAACATAGATGAAATAGCAGCATTGGATGCCATCGATGCTGGGAAGTTGTACCACTATTGTAAGGTTGGTGACATTCCTGCAGCAGCAGCTACTATACGTTATTATGCTGGTGCAGCAGATAAAATCCACGGGGAGGTCTTGAAAGCTTCTGGGAAGTTCCATGCATATACTTTACTAGAACCAGTTGGTGTTGTGGGACACATTATTCCCTGGAACTTCCCTACCACCATGTTTGTTGCCAAGGTTAGTCCTTCCTTGGCTGCCGGTTGCACAATGGTCCTCAAGCCTGCTGAACAAACACCTCTCTCAGCCTTGTATTATGCTCATCTAGCTAAATTGGTATGTGTCTTTTACAAATGGCATTAACAAGTTGGTTACTAAAGGTTGAGTTATTGATTTTCCTTACTTTTATGTTTTGAAGGCTGGAATTCCAGATGGAGTACTTAATGTAGTACCAGGATTTGGTCGAACTGCAGGTGCTGCAATAAGCTCACACATGGACATTGATCTGGTAACTACTTAAACGTAAAATATGTGGACATTATGTGATACTTAAGTTACGTTGTTCTCTCATGTAATGCCATAGTTTTTTTATTGGACTCTCATTTTTGCTTGACATATAACAGTTATTGCTTTGGTTGACAGTTGAGACTATAAATAGACTAAATTAAGGTGCAATATACAAAATAATAATAATTGATCACAAATAATAATAACAGAGTAACATACAGTAAAACCAATATGATTGTGATTTGTGATTTGTGCATGTGTAGGTAAGCTTCACAGGTTCAACAGAAGTGGGGCGTGAAATAATGCGTTCTGCAGCTAGTAGTAATTTGAAACAAGTTTCACTTGAATTAGGAGGCAAGTCACCCGTCATAGTTTTTGATGATGCTGATGTAAATAAAGCTGCTGAGCTTGCCCTCTTGGGCATCGTTTTCAATAAGGTGGTTTTCCTTCATGAAATTTAATCCTTTTCACATACCAGTTGGAAATATTCTAACTTTTTCTACTATCGATTTCAGGGAGAAATCTGTGTTGCAGGCTCTCGTGTGCTCGTTCAAGAAGGAATTTATGATGAATTTGAGAAGAAATTGGTGGAGAAAGCAAAAGCTTGGGTGGTTGGTGATCCTTTTGATCCTAAAGCTCAACAAGGGCCTCAGGTTTGAATGTAGTAGCAGAGTTATATCTACATCAGTTCTAAAAACATACGGAATATGTCTTCTAGTAACTCTAATTATTGAAACAAAAATGAGAGTAATTGGCTATCGTTTCCTTGTTGTAGGTTGACAAGAAGCAATTTGAAAAGATCCTTTCCTATATTGAGATTGGAAAGAAAGAAGGTGCCACCCTTTTGACTGGTGGAAAAAGAGTGGGAGACAAGGGTTACTACATTGAACCTACAATTTTCTCCAATGTTAAGGTGATTTTTAACTCCACCCAAGTACAAAACGAGGTTATTTTAAGAAGAAATGGATAACTAACCATCACATTGTCTTTTTCATAATATCTTGTATAGGAGGACATGCGTATAGTGCAGGAGGAGATATTTGGTCCTGTGATGGCCTTGATGAAGTTTAAGTAAGTTACTGTAATTTTATTTACTTACTGCTATAATTGATTGAATGTATTCCTAGTAATGTCTTTGAATCTGTTCATGAATTCTGAATCCAAAACTGATGTATGAATGAATAACAGGACTATTGATGATGCAATAAAGATTGCCAACAGCACTAAGTATGGTCTAGCATCAGGCATTGTGACCAAGAGTTTGGACACAGCCAACACTGTGTCAAGGTCCCTTCGTGCAGGCATTGTTTGGATCAATTGCTACTTTGCCTTCGGGAATGACATTCCTTATGGAGGGTACAAGATGAGTGGATTTGGAAGAGATTTTGGATTGGAAGCCCTACACAAGTATCTACAAGTTAAATCTGTTGTAACTCCCATTTACAATTCTCCTTGGCTTTGAATATCTCCTTTCTGCTTTCAGTTTAAACAGTACAGCAGATTTAACATATGTACTTCATCAGAGTAATAAAATTGGGTCATGTTACTCTACATAACACATGCTCAAGTATGTTTAGTCTAAGTTTTTCACATAGTTTGTGTGTTGATGAATTCAAAATTATGGTAAAAGTTTGATTTTTATATTTGCCTCACTTTCCAAAGTTGTCACTGAATGTATACATACACTGTTAAATTTGTAGCAAACAACAGTCTCTTTTTGTTATCTATGTTTGACTTTCTTTATCCTAATTTCTTCATAAAGTCAACCCCACAATTAAAACTTAATTTTTTAACTGATCAGATATTCTGTAAATTTTACTTTGAGATAAGGCTCTGTTGAAATTCCTGGATAAATTGGCACAGATAAAACAAAGAAAGTCACAAACTTTTCATTATTATTTTACCACAAGTGCAAGCAGCTGCATCCTCTGATCTCAAATTCTTTCATCATTATTCATCATGAAAGAAGAAAGAAGGATTATTTATTTACATGCATGCTTATGAACTCTTATCGTTGGATACATCTATCTACTTACTAGTCCTACCACGCCATACATACTCGCCGTGATGCAACCGGCACCGGAATGACCCCGGATGCTGCGACGGCGAGCACACGCATCGCTTCGCAGAACTACTCTCTCCGGAGCTGCCACCACCGTGAGCCTGCCTTGCCACCGCCGACAAAACCCATCTTCTATGCAGTACGAAGCTTTCTCTGTTGAGAAAAGGAATTCCAGGGTGACACATTGATTCTTCTTTGTGCTTTCAAACTTTTTCCTAACAGTGGGTACAATACATTATATATAAATTGTGTGGCTCACTTTTGAAGTTTAGAGTTGAAAAAGAAAAGAATCTGAGGGGAATATGACATTGTGGAAGAAGAGAAAAGAAAAGAAAGGGGAAGGGAATTGGCATCGTAAGAAGCAGTGAAACAGGTTTTAAGGATGTTTGTGTGCGACCACATTCTATGTTGTGTTGGACAAAGATCCACTGCATCAACTAAAGTCGGAAACCATGTGGCATCTGTCTTTGCTGCTTCCACGTGGCTCTATTTAGTGCCACTAACTGATCACTAACAGATCCTGCGTGGCATCTATCAGATAAATTACATGATTTTTTATAATTAACATAATTTATTAATTTTATTTTTTTTCGCTGTGTAATTTTGATTTAATTATTTAGTTGATATTTTGAACCGTATTTAGTTGATATCGACTAGCATCGTTAATCAACACAACATTTCACACGCGTCACTCTCACGGCATATCAATTTTTTCTATCAAAATCTTGGTATAAAAACAAATCTAAATATTTGTGGACATAATTTTCATTCAATTCTTAAATCTTTATACAATATTTCATCACAACATTTTAATAAAATTGTTTAGTTTTTCTTTTACGAAAATGTGGTCTTATTTATAATAATGTGATTATAGTTAATTTTAATAAGTTTTTGCGTTTTAGGAATAAAAACAACAATAGCAGATTAGGAGATAAATAAGAAACTTAGTTAAGTTGAAAACTTCTTTCATATTTGTATTCGATTCTAAGGATGCAAAAGAAAGTAGATAAATAATACTTACTCTGGACACAAAACCCGGTTATTAAGGACAATAAAAGAAAATTGAAAGAAGATTTTCTATATTTTTATTAAACATAAGACTCATGTAAAAAAAAAAAATTTAAATAGTAATTTGGTCATAGTTTTTGTTTAGTTTTTTCAATGTGGTCTTACTGTTGATTTTTTTTTTCAATTTGGTCCTAATATTGGTAAATTTTTTTCAATTTGGTCATTTTCGCTAACACCGTTAAAATAGTTAACGGATGTGAAAAGTAGCCGCCACGTGTCATTTTTGTGATTTTTTTTTATTTTTTTAAATTGTTTTCTTTAATTTTTTTTAGTTTTTATTTATTTATTTTTTATTTTATTTTATTTTATTTTAAAAAAAATGTACACGTGTCAAACCCATATCATGCCACATGTCATTTTTGTGATTTTTTATTTTTTTAAAATTTTTAAAATTTTTAAATATTTTTAAAATTGAATTTTTTAAATTTAAAAAAAATCCACGTGTCAAGCTAATATCATGCCACACGTCAGAGTCAGTTTTTTATATTCAATTTGGTCCCAATATTCATTAATTGTTTTCAATTTGATCCTAATTTGTTTTTTAAATTTAACATTTTTGTTCCTCTCCAAATTGAGACAAAATTTAATTTGTATATATTAAAATGCATATTTTTGTTAAATATTTTTAATTTAGAATTAGAGTTAGTTTAAAATTAAAATGAAAAAAAAGCAATAACACCATTAATTTAAAATTTTAAGAGGTTAAAAATATTGAATTTTAAACCAACTCTAATTTTAAATTAAAAATATTTAATAAAGATATGTATTTTAATAAGAATATCCATATAACATTTATATACAAATTATATTTTGTCTTTGGAGAGGAACAAAAATACTAAATTTAAAAAAAAACTAGGACCAAATTAAAAACAAATAACGAATATTATGACCAAATTGAATATAAAAATCTAATTCTGACACGTGACATGATATTAGCTTGACATGTGGATTTTTTTTAATTAAAAAAATTAAAAAATTAAAAAAAATTAAAAATCACAAAAATGACGCGTGCATGATATAGGCTTGACACGTGTACATTTTTTTTTAAATTAAAAAAAATTAAAAAAAAATCACAAAAATCACAAAATGACACGTGACAGTTACTGTTCACATCCGTTAACTATTTTAACGGTGTTAGCGAAAAGGACCAAATTGAAAAAAAATTTATCAATATTAGGACCAAATTGAAAAAAAAAATCAACATTAGGACCACATTGAAAAAACCGAACGATAACTAAGACCAAAGTACTATTTAAGCCAAAAAAAAATATTCTAATCCAAAATCAATTATTAATCTCGATATAAAAATCAACACGTGAACATTCATGTAAGATAATAAATTATAATCTATGGTACATGTTATCATTAGAGATAGTTCCAGATGATTGATAATCACATCTCATTCCCTTTGCAAGATATGTGTTTATAAGAGAATGCTTTCTCTCCCAATATGCCTTTCCGCACTCTTTCCTCTGCTTTTAGTGGAGAGCAGCTACTTAACTTTATAACGGTCTTCAACTCTTCCTGCTTCAGTCCTCCTACAATCACAGGATATAGATGATGTGTGCAAGGTTTACTCCCCCCGACCTTTATGGGATGTGATTACATGATTGTTTGATTGTTTTGTCATTATCTTAAGGAAAAAGGGATCGCAGTTTTAAGTAAATTGAGTCTTCTGGATAGGTCAGGCTTAGATCGGACCGAGTGCCTCCGAGTACATATGTTGACTCCAAGTCGAGCACAATATATCCTCCTAATGAGGTCGGTTGGAGGTCAACCCAATACAAACATGAACATAGGTTAGCCCAACACACACATGATCATAAGTCGGCTTGAGATCAGCACAAAACACACATGATCATAGGTCAACTTGAGGTCGATCTGACGCACACATAATCATAGGTTAGTTCAACACACACATAATCATAAGTCAACTTGAGATCGACCCAATGTACATATGAACACAGGTCGACCTAACACACATGAACATAAATCAACTTCACATTCACTTGAAACACATATAGGCCGGTTTGAGTCTAGTCATCAAAGTGTAGAGTACATTTCAATATCTTCAGAAAATTTTATAAAAAATTTTAAAAATATCCGATTCTAAAAAAAAATTTCACTCCAATGATTCTAATACTAAGGAGTGATCTCTTAATCTAGTTTAACCCCACATATTTACACCGAGTTATATACATATTACTTTTCCATCCATTTTCAATCATTTGCATGTGTTATTATCTTCGTTAACATGGAGAACCAGGAAAGAGCAAACTGATGATGAAATGGGCAGAAGTAATTGATGAAAACGCTGAAGAAATAGCGACACTGGATGCAATTAATGCTGGAAAACTATATCACACGATACAATTAAGGCTTATGAAGTTCCCACAGCAGAAAATACCCTCTACGTTACTGTGCTGGTGCTGGTGCTGCTGATGAAATTCATGGAGAAGTACTATAATTCTCCGGAGGAGGCAATGCCTTGATTTTGTTCACATCTGGTGCTGGCTCCTCCTCTTTTCTCTGGGGACTCTTCGACCTCTTAGCCATGTCTAAGGTTGGACAAAGCATACTGAACTGCACTGAACCATTAAAAACTGCACTAAACTAAAAAAATAGTTCGCCTGAACTGTACTGAACTATTTTTTTGTCTAATATACTGAACTGAACTGCACTATAATATGAACTAAACTATTATAAAATTGAACTGTTGTACAAACTGCACTATTTTTAAACTGAACTGCACTATTTTTGAACCATTTTTTAACTAAACCACATTAATTTTGAACCAAATTGTACTATTTTTTAACTAAAATGTACTTCATCATTTCAATTATTAATAAATTATTACAGCAATTTAAATTGTTGAATTTTTTCTTCAATTTTTTTTATTGTTTTGCTAATAAACTTAACAAGTATATTAATAACGAATTAAGTTAAAGTATTTTCTGCAATACTTATTCATGTACAATAGTTTAAAATTAACGTTTTTCTGTATGTAAAGAGTATTTTATATATTTATAATATTTTTAAATTTAAATAAAATATAAATTTAGTTAAAACACTATATATTTAAAACTATAAAAAATATATTTGAAGAAAGAAATACAGAAATTGATAAAATAATATAAAATTATATATAATATCACGTGATTTTGTTATGTAATAAAGCGATAATAAAAATAAAACTTAAGATATTATTTATAAAAATTAATTCTCCCACTATTATACCATTTTCCAAGAATAATAGTAATTATGTGATATATAAGAAAAATACATTTTCAAGTAAAAAAGAAGAAACTATAATTAAAAGAGGCAGATTTTATTTTGTGTTGAGTATCAAAAAATATTTAGGAAATAAGGGCCGGAAGTATTAAATTTTCTTTATCATAAATAATTACATTAATTAATATAAATTATATATAACACTATTATTTATAAATAAAATAAATATTACAGACTATTTTTTATAAAATTAAATAATTAATATCAATAAAACTGTAACTTATAATATAACCATAAAATTGTTAGTTAAATATATTATTATAATATAACCTAAAAAGTGTTACGTACTCTTTCTTATATATGAAATGAAAAAGAAAATCGAAGAGCAAATTGTGTGCATAATGTACGACGAGGAAATACAATGAATGTTGTACATTACTAGTACTAGCTAAGCGTGAAGCAAAAAAAACTAAAATAAAGTTCAGATCAGTCATAAAATAATTAACTTATTTAAGTTTGGTTTTTAAAAATTGTACTAGACAATAATATAGTTCAATGTTTAATACAGCCAATTCAGTTTATTCTAGTATAAAACAATACCATTAACATTATGCCCGGTCCTAGCCATGTCCCTCACAAACTTCTCCATCGTCTCAAGCAACTCGGTGGTAATCCTCTGAACCTCAGGGTACTCCGAGGACCTCACCACACCATAATCCTTACACCAATTATAAAAACCAACAAGCTCACCAAACTGCGTAGCCGCACTGTCATAAGCTTCAAAAGCCTTCACGCAATCGACGTACTCCATATCAATGAAGAAGTCGTCAAGCAACACAGCCAAAACCTCACATATAGCAGCATACAATTGAAAACTCTCCCTAACAATATGATACAAAGCAACCAAAACCATCCTACTAAGCTTCGCAGACCCAGTAGGCCTACAAGCCAGAAACCGATCCAACAACCTCTGCAAATGATCCATCTTATCGAAAACCCTCTTATCCAGAGTCATATCCCTCAAAGGAGTCACCGATTCACTCATGTCATGTCCCCACCACCGGAAATTGTCCCCTCCGCCAAATCTATCATCAGCACCGCCGCCGCCAACACTACCACCACAGGTACCGGCGGTGGTGCTCTTTCTATAAAACAGCATCAACTCAAGCCTCTGGTCGAGATACATAGCATAGGTCCTCACAAAAGCGGAGTGATCCCAGGAGCTGGAGTGAGCCTCGTCTATAAAATCAAACATATTGAGGAACCGTGATCCTCGGCGGATGGCATAAAGGATCTCCTCCTGGAACAGAGGGGGACCCTCGTTCATGAGCCGGTGCACGAGCATGAGCGCCTTCAGCGCCACAATCCAGTCGCGCGTCTTCCCCAAACGCTTGGACACCGCGGATACGCATGCGAGGACGTAGCCGCGCGATTGCGACATGAGGTTCAAGATCTCTCTGACGTACTTCTCGCTGGCGGGGTCGTCTTCGTGGCTGGTGGCCTTGACAACCGCGACCTCTATTTCCGGCGCCGTGTTGCCGGCGACCTTCGCAATCCTTATGCTGGTCTGGTCCTTCACCACCCCAATCGCCTTCCGGATCGTCGTGGGAGCCATCGCAAACCCCAACCTTACTCACTCACACACTAAACCCTCGCGGAATTAATCAACAAATTTTGTAAAACCAGAAATCCGTTCAGATTGAATTGATAAATCCTCTGGTCTTACCCGAGCTCCTAGATCCGAGCGAAATCGGGTAGGGGATCCGATTGGAGCGAATCGGAGCTAGATTATTGGAGCGTGTCGTTTGGGTGAATAGCCAGCGGAGAATAAAAGGGTCAAAATGCGTGAACTCCGTGGAACCCTGTAATCTGTGAGACTCTCAGATCTGCGACGAGAGAGAGAGAGAGAAAAGAGAGATACAAAAGCCTGTTCTTGTAAACTGTAATAACTGGAGAAGTACTAGAACTTGCACGGGAGTTGCAAGCATATATTTTAATAGAACCAATTGGTGTTGTGGGACACATCATTCCCTGGAATTTCCCCACCTCCATGTTTTACACCATGGTTGACCCTGCTTTGGCTGCTGGTTGTACTATGGTTCTTAAGCCTGCTGAACAAACACCTCTCTCAGCATTGTTTCATGCTCATCTTGCTACACTGGTATCTACTCAACAATGAAGACTGTCCACAAAACACTTTCAAATCTCTTCTTCTTGTTGGTTAAGATCAGAGTTTAATTTTCTTGCAAAATTATGACAAAAATAAAATTATACCATCGGTGTGTCTCGAAATCCAAATATGAATTTAACTCACATATTGAATATATATGAAAAAATTAAACATTATACAGGAATGAAGATGGACAAAAATTGTAAACTTTATAGTGTAATTTTTTTTAGACAAAATTGTGAACACAACTATTCAAGTGTCTCTTATACTCACTAATCCTTCTCAAATCATTTTTTTTCTTCTATCTGATAAAGAACTTTGATGAATACTTCAAAGTGATATTTAGTGTGAAATTGATTGGTTTTCCTTGGTTTTTTAAGGCTGGAATCCCAGACGTGGTGCTGAATGTAGTTCCTGGATTTGGCCTAATTGCAGGTGCTGCCATATGTTCACACATGGACGTTGATAAGTTAACTTAAATGGCAAGCATATGTGAAAGTACCATGATTTTAACAAAGTAAAACTTATTAAATTGGCTTTATAGTGCTTTATTCTTATGTAGGTGAGTTTTACAGGTTCAACTGAAGTGGGGCGTGAAATAATGCATGGTGCAGTCAGTCAATAGTAATCTAAAACCAGTTTCACTTGAATTAGGAGGCAAGTCACCTCTCATAATTTTTGATGATGCTGATATAGATAAAGCTGTGGAGCTTGCTCTAGTGGGTGTACTGTACACTAAGGTGAATCTTCTTTTAAATCACTTTCGCTTTTTATATAACAACCATTTTGTACATCTTAGTACTAACAACTGTTTAACGTTGTTGTTTAGGGGGAAATTTGTGTTGCAGGTTCCGTGTGTTTTGTTCAGAAGGAATTTATGAAGACTTTGAGAAGAAGTTGGTGGAGAAGGCAAAAGCTTGGGTTGTTGGAGACCCTTTTGATTGCAAAGTTCAACAAGGGCCACAAATCCATTATCTTTGCTCATGTTATTGAACTTATCCTGGTTCTTATTTTACTAGTTCTCCAATTTCTATGTTTGCTTACAACATTTTATCACAGGTTGACAAAAAACAATTTGAAAAAGTTATTTCCTAAACATGGAAAAAGAGAAGGAGCCACTCTCCTCACAGGAGGCAAAAGAGTTGGTAACAAGGGCTACTACATTGAGCCAACTATTTTTACCAATGTTAAGGTGAACACCAACAACTCTTTTGAAATGCACATGAAATGTTTGTATTTTTATGTCACAGAAAAATAACAGAAAATAGTTTTACTAGAACAAATAGACTGCTGCATAACTGACCCTGACACTGTAAAAACGGATGCAGGAGGACATGGTTATTGCACAGGATGAAATTGTTGGTCCTGTGATGGCATTGATGAAGTTTAAGTAAGTTGAAAATGTTGTACTCTGTTGCGGTGTTGGTATTAAAGTAACATGTGGTTTTGTTGATGAATACTAAATTGAAGAATGATATATGAACAGATGCATTGAGGATGGTATCAGAAGTGCGAACAATACTAGGTATGGATTAGCAGCAGGAATTATAACCAAGAATTTGGATACAGCAAACACAGTATCAAGGTCAGTTCGTGCAGGCATTGTTTGGATAAACTGTTACTTTGCCTTTGGGGATGACATTCCCTATGGTGGATACAAGATGAGTGGATTTGGAAGAGATTCTGGATTAGAAGCACTTCACAAGTATCTGCAGGTTAAATCTGTTGTAACACCCATTTATAATTCTCCATGGCTTTGAATTAATCACTGTGTCTTGTTCAGAAGTGTGTGTATTATGCAAATAAGTTGCCATTAATAATGGCCTTCGTAAAGTTGTGAAACTAAAGACATTTTCTATTGGCTACAACCAATTTTACATGTGTTATCTATCTACTGTATGTATTCCTTATTCTGAATCCAACGTAAATTGAAACATTTTGGTGAATTTATGTCAAATGTGATTAAATGCTCGTATAAATTTATTAACATCAACTTTTTCAAAATTCAAAGGATTCAAAAAATGATTTATTCTATTTAAAACTTCAAAATAGATCAAAGTAGTGAAAATGTTGATGAGCAAGAACAGATTATACAAGATATAATCTTGATTTTAAGTCTAAATTATAGTAAATGTGAACATGTATAAAATTTGAATAAATTGTTGTAGATAAAGCATACATATAATAAGTGAAGTGTAAACGTTACCAATCATAAATAGAATTTTTTAGTGCTTGTTGTCTATAAGCTAAGTAACAGACATGTGATTGTTGCTAAAGAAAGCAATGCTAAAAAAGAAAAAATTTAAAATGTGTAAAACGCATAAAGCAATGCTAAACAAACATTTTTACTATAATGCTTCGTATTTGTTTAAATTCCCTTGATATGTTAGTATCCTCTACATTTCGATAAATATATAAGAAAATATACGCTCTAACAACATAAAGTATTTTGACATTATTATTTAATCTCAAATTGTTATAGAGAAACAACCATTAGAAAGTGAACCTACACAAGTTATAAGTTATGAAGGACAACGTAAAAACACAAAACACAGTTATTAAGGACAATAAAAGAAAATTGAAAGAAGACTCTATAGTTTTATTAAACATAAGAGTCATGTAAGAAACATATATTTTTACATGACTCAATATTTTTTGTCGCTTTTCAAACTTTACATTTTCCTTTAATCTTAAATGTCAATGTTTAAAACATCTTTTTATAGTTTTTACACAATAATGCTAATTTTAATTAATATATTTTGAAAATATAACAGCTAATTTAAAATCTTAAAAAATGTTTTTCTAAATTGAATATAGGTTTAAAACTACCATAAACATAAAAAAGATGTTTAATTCATTTTGTTAAAATACAGTAAGATATAAGCTAAATTTGTGTAAGTAATTAATATTTTTTTCCAACTTAACACTTTTATAATTTAGAGAAAGCAATCCATCGTGCTTCTATTGAATGTGCTCAAATTAAAGCAAACAAACAATCTTCCACCATATTTGGTTTTTTTATAATGGCTAAAATAGATGGTTGATCCTAATTTTTGTTAAATTTTATCAAATGAGTCATAATTTTTTTTTTAAATATGTTTCAATTTTTGTCAATTTTATTCAATTTATTTTTTTTATTGACACAATTTAAATCATTAACAGTTATAAACACGGTAATATGTTATTTTGTGATTTTTTAGATTTTTTTAATTTATTTTTTTTATAAGAAAAAGGTACATTGTGTAATAGATATTTTAAAATAAATAAATAATTTTATGTATTCAATATTATCTAAACCAAGGTGCACTATGTGAGAAATAATTTTTCTGATTTTCTTATTTTTATGGCCTATTATCATTTATTATCTCATAATCTCCATTTATGCGCTATTAAAATTTGAAATACGTGATGTATAATTTATTTATTTTTAGAAGGTGAACCCACATGGGTTATGAATTATGAGAAAGGACAATGTAAAAACATAAAACACAGTTATTAAGGACAATAAAAAAAATATTGAAATAAGACTCTATACTTTTATTAAACATAAGACGCTATTAAAATTTGAAATACGTGATGTATGATTTATTTATTTTTAAAAGGTAAACCCATACAAGTTATGAATTATGAGAAAGGAAAACGTAAAAACAAAAAACACAGTTATTAAGGACAATAAAAGAAAATTGAAATAAGACTCTATACTTTTATTAAACATAAGAGTCATGTAAAAAAATATTCCAATTCAAAATCAATTACTAATTTTGATATAAAAAATCAACACATGAACATTTATGTAAGATAATAAATTATGAATAATCTATGGTACATGTTATCCCTAAAAATAGTTCGAGATGATTGGTAATCACAGCTCGTCCCCTTTGCCAGATATATTTACAAAAGAATGTTTTATCTCCCAATATGCCTTTTCATCCTCTTTTCCCTGCTTTTAGTGGAGAGTAGCTACTTAGCTTTAGCGGTCTTCAACTCTTCCTTGCTTCAACACTCCTAGGATCACGGGAGATAGATGACACGTGTAGAGTTCACTATTACCTTTGTGAGAATGTCTTTACGTGATTGTTTTGTCGTTATCTTAAGGAAAGAAAAATGAATTGGGTCTTCTAGATAGGTCGAGTCTAGATCGGATTGAATGCCTCGGAGTATATAAGTGGTCTAAGTCGAGCACAATATATCCTCCCAATGAGAACGGCTTGAGATCAATCGACCCAATACAAACATAAACACATGTTAGCCCAACACACACATGATCATAAGTCAACCCAACACACACATGATCATAAGTCAATTTGAGGTCGACCCAACACACACATAATCATAGGTTAGCTCAACACACATGATCATAAGTCGACTTGAGATCGCCCAATGCACATATGAATACAACGTATGAATACAAGTCAGCCTAACACACACATAAACATAAATCAATTTCACATTTGCCCAATATACACATGTAGATCGATTTGAGTCTGGTCGTCTGAGTATAAAGTACATTTCATCATTTTGAAATGAAACATCGGAAAGAGAGACAAACGTTACTAAAATTATAAGATTTTTTAATTTCTTCAGAAAATTTTATAAAATATCTTAAAAATGTCCGATTCTTAAAAAAAAATTTCAGTCCAATGATTGTAATACTAAGGAGTGATCTCTTAATCTAATTTAACCCGACATATTTACACCGAGTTATATATATAATCTCACCTTATATCTTATATACGATGAATATGGATCTTCTAACATATTACTTTTCCATCCATTTTCAATCATTTGCATGTGTTCTAATCTTCGTTAACATGGAGAACCAGGAAAGAGCAAAAATGATGATGAAATGGGCAGAAGTATTGATGAAAACGCCGAAGAAATAGCGACACTGGATGCAATTGATGCTGGAAAATTATATCATACGATACGATTAAGGCTTATGAAGTTCCCACAGCAGAAAATACCCTACGTTACTGTGCTGGTGCTGGTGCTGCTGATGAAATTCATGGAGAAGTACTAATTCTCCGGAGGAGGCAATGCCTTGATTTCGTTCATATCTGGTGCCGGCTCCTCCTCACCTTCTCCACAGGCGGAGCCTCCTCTTCTCTCTTGGGATTCTTCGGTCTCTTAGCCATATCCCTCACAAACTCCTCCATCGTCTCAAGCAACTTGGTGGTAATCCTTTGAACCTCAGGGTACTCCGAGGACCTCAGCACACCAATATCCTTACACCAATTATAAAAACCAACAAGCTCATGCATCTGCTTAGCCGCACTGTCATAAGCTTCAAAAGCCTTCACGCAATCGACGTACTCCATATCAATGAAGAAGTCGTCAAGCAACACAGCCAAAACCTCACATATAGCAGCATACAATTGAAAACTCTCCCTAACCACATCATACAAAGCAACCAAAACCATCCTACTATTCTTCGCAAACCCAACAGGCCTACAAGCCAGAAACCAATCCAACAACCTCTGCAAATGACCCATCTTACCGAAAACCCTCTTATCCCTCAAAGGAGTCACTGATTCACTCATGTCCCCACCACCGTACTCATACGGCGCCCACCGGAAATTGTCCCCTCCGCCAAATCTATCATCAGCACCGCCGCCGCCAACACTACCACCACAGGTACCGGCGTCGGTGCTCTTTCTATAAAACAGCATCAACTCAAGCCTCTGGTCGAGATACGTAGCATAGGACCTCACAAAAGCGGAGTGATCCCAGGACATGGAGTGAGCCTCGTCTCTAAAATCAGACATATTGAGGAGCCGTGTTCCTCGGCGGGTGGCGTAAAGGATCTCCTCCTGGAACAGGGGGGGACCCTCGTCAATGAGCCGGTGCAAGAGCATGAGCGCCTTGACCGCCACAATCCAGTTGCGCGTCTTCCCCAAACGCTTGGACACCGCGGATACGCATGCGAGGACGTAGCCGCGCGAGACATGAGGTCCAAGATCTCCCTGAGGTACTTCTCGCTGGCGGGGTAGTCGTCGTGGCTGGTGGCCCTGACAACCGCGACCTCCATTTCCGGCGCCATGTTGCTGGCGACCTGCGCAATCCTTATGCTGGTTTGGTCCTTCACCACCCCAATCGCCTTCCGGATCGTCGTGGGAGCCATCGCAAACCCCAACCTTACTCACCCACACACGAAACCTGAGCTCCTAGATCCGCGCGAAATCGGGTAGGGGAATCCGATTGGAGGGAATCGGAGCTAGAATCAATTCCGTGGAACCCTGTAATCTGTGAGACTCTCAGATCTGCGATGAGAGAGATAGAGAGAGAGAGAGAGAGAAAAGAGAAATACAAAAGCCTGTTCTTGTAACTCTAATACCTGGAGAAGTACCAAAACCTGCACGGGAGTTGCAAACATATATTCTAATAGAACCAAATGGTGTTGTGGGACACATCATTCCCTGGAATTTCACCACCTCCATGTTTTACACCATGGTTGATCCTGCTTTGGCGGCTGGTTGTACTATGGTTCTTGAGCCTGCTGAACAAACACCTCTCTCAGCATTGTTTCATGCTCATCTTGCTAAACTGGTATGTACTCGACAGTGAAGACTGTCCACAAAACACTTTCAAATGTCTTCTTGTTGTTGGTTAAGATCAGAATTTATCTTGGTTCTTATTTTACTAATTCTCCAATTTCTATGTTTGCTTACAACATTTTATCAGAGGTTGACAGAAAACAATTTGAAAACGTTATTTCCTATATTGAACATTGAAAAAGAGGAGGGGCCACTCTCCTACAGGGGGCAAAAGAGTTGGTGGGCTACTACATTGAGCCAACAATTTTTATCAATGTTAAGGTGAATACCAACAACTCCTTTTAAACGCACATGAAATGTTTGTATAATTGTGTCACAGAAAATAGTTTTACTAGAACAAATAGATTACTGCATAACTGACCCTCACACCGTAAAAACGGATGCAGGAGGACATGGTTATTGCACAGGATGAAATTTTTGGTCCTGTGATGCCATTGATGAAGTTTAAGTAAGTTGAAGATGTTGTACTCTGTGGCGGTGTTGGTATTAAAGTAACATGTGGTTTTGTTGATGAATACTAAATTGAAGAATGATATATGAACAGAAGCATTGAGGATGGTATCATAAGTGGGAACAATACTAGGTATGGATTAGCAGCAGGAATTATAACCAAGAATTTGGATACAGCAAACACAGTTTCAAGGTCAATTCGTGCAGGCATTGTTTGCATAAACTGTTACTTTGCCTTTGGGAGTGACATTCCCTATGGTGCATACAAGATGAGTGGATTTGGAAGAGATTCTGGATTAGAAGCACTTCACAAGTATCTGCAGGTTAAATCTGTTGTAACACCCATTTATAATTCTCCATGGCTTTGAATTAATCATTGTGTCTTGTTCAGAGGTGTGTGTATTATGCAAATAACTTGCCATTAATAATGGCCTTCATAAAGTTGTGAAACTAAAGACATTTTCCATTGACTACAACCAATTTTACATGTGTTATCTACTGTATGTATTCCTTATTCTGAATCCAACGTAAATTGAAACATTTTGGTGAATTTATGTCAAATGTGATTAAATGCTCGTATAAATTTATTAACATCAACTTTTTCAAAATTTAAAGTATTCAAAAAATGATTTATTCTATTTAAAACTTCAAAATAGATCAAAGTAGTGAAAATGTTGATGAGCAAGAACAGATTATACAAAATATAATCTTGATTTTAAGTCTAAATTATAGTAAATGTGAACATGTATATAAATTGCTGTAGATAAAGCATACATATAATAAGTGAAGCGTAAACGTTACCGATCATGAATAGAATTTTGGCTTAAATAGTTATTTAGTCCTAGTTTTGGTCGACTTTTTTCATTTTGGTCCTTCTTTTGAAATTGTTTTCAATTTGGTCCTACTTTTCGTTATATTTGTTCAATCAACTCTTTTTCGTTAACTCCGTCTAAATCGTTAACGGATGTGAACAATAACTGTTACGTGTCATTTTGTGATTTTTTAATTTTTTTTTAATTTTTTTTTTAATTTTTTTTTAATTTTTTTTACATTTTTAAAATTTTTTTAAATTTTTTTTAAAATGTACACGTGTCAAGTTCATATTATGCCACGTGTCATTATTGATTTTTTTTAATTTAATTTTTTTAATTAAAAAAAAAATCCACATGTCACGCTAATATCATGTCACGTGTCAGAATCATATTTTTATATTCAACTAGTATACTGACCCGTGCATACGCACGTGATGTATTTGTTTTATTTTGTATATTAAATAATAAAATATTGAAAGTATTATGTAATGAAATATTATGAAAATTAAGTGATATTATTGTAAATGTTGTTATTCAAGTAATGAAATAGTAAATCTAAGTGATGCAATAATAATTTCAGTTTTAAATATAATAAATAGAATTGATATCATAATATAATATAGTTAATTGAGCGAACATTTTTTTACTTTAAAATTTTTTAGAATAATAGTATAATTGCTATTATATTTATTTAACCATTAAAAATACTAATAATAATATTAATAAAAATTACAAAAATTTAAAAGATTAAAACTCTATTTAACAAAAGTATTTAGTAAAACAACATTTTCTATAATTAAAAAAAAACACACTTATAATAATAACACCATTATGAATAGTAATAATAATAATAAAAATAATAATGATACCAATAATAATAATAATATTTATGCTATAAATATTAATATTAATGCTAACACTAAGACTAATGTCAATTATAATAATTTATAATTATATATAAAGTTATACATTAACAACAAAACAAATAAAAATGACAAGTAATTGAAATACGATCCCGTAATAAATTAATTTAAGATGTGTGTTTAACTATAATAATAATAATAATAGTAATAATAATAATAATAATATATCTTAGTGATAAAAATAATAGTAATACAATAACTACATGTATAAAGATATATACATTTGTTGTGTCATCTTTTGTTTATATAATTTTATCCTCTTAATTATTATTTGTTAAATTAAAATAATCATTCATAATAAAAATTATTTGTCTATTTTATCATTTTAATAATTTTAGTAACTATTTTTATAATTCAAATAATTACACAAATATAAAAATAAAATGAATAACAAAACAAATAAAAAGTGCAAGTAATTGAGATATGATCTCGTAGTAAATAAATGTAAAATGTGTATTTAACTACAACAACAACAACAACAATAATAATAATAATAATAATAATAATAATAATAATAATAGTAATAATAATAACACTGAAATAATATCGCGTGATGATAAAAAAATAATAATAATACAACTACATATATAAAGAGATAAATAAATAAACAACAAAACTATAAAAGGGTAAAGTAACTAAAAGATGATTCATAGATAGTAAGTAAAAGTAAAATGTGTATGTAAACATAATAACAAAAACAATAATAATAATAATAATAATAATAATAACTATTATAATAATTATAGTTCTAATTAATAATAATAGTAATAATAATAATCTATAACAATATATAAAGAGAATTTTCTTTTGTGTCCACATTGTGTTGAACGTCATTTTATATTTTTTTTTATAATTATTTGGACTTGTATGAACTCTAGTTTATTTGAACTTTATTTAAAATTTATGACAGTGATGTATTTTATTTTATTTTATTTGAATTTATGATTAAATATTTGTTTCTTAAATAATTTCATAAATATCCGAGGGTATCCGTGGATACTTGCAGATATGAAAAAAATATGCGGGTACCCGACGAATATAGATACGGATACGGGACGAATATTTATCCAGCAAGTAGGGTATGGGGAAACTATTACCCGTACCCTACCCGTCCTGTTGACATCTCTAAAAATGTGTATCTAACAATAATAATAATAATAATAATAATAATAATAACTATTATAATAATTATAGTTCTTAATAATAATAGTAATATAATAATATTAATACTATAATAATAGAAATAATTATAATTAATAATATTTATAGTTGATAGTAATAATGATTATTAATTATAGTTGCCAATAATTTTGGGGAAGACAATATAATTTATAGTAAAAAATTTTGAACTCATCAACAATTTATTCGGAATAAAAATCTCCAGTTATTTCTTTTTGAATGTAAGTAACCATATTGCATTCAAGAAATTCATCTTTTAAAATGTAAGTAACCATAAATATTAATTTTTTTTATTTTTTTTTAAATGTACACGTGTCAAGTTCATAGTATGCCACGTGTCATTATTGATTTTTTTTAATTTAATTTTTTAATTAAAAAAAATCCACATGTCAAGCTAATATCATGTCATGTGTCAGAATCATATTTTTATATTCAATTTGGTCCTAATATTTGTTATTTGTTTTCAATTTGGTCCTAGTTTTTTTTTTAGTTTAGTATTTTTGTTCCTCTCCAAAGACAAAATATAATTTGTATATAAATGTGGCTTAATTGCAGTTATATGAATATTCTTATTAAACTACATATTTTTATTAAATATTTTTAATTTAAAATTAGAGTTGGTTTAAAATTAAATAATTTTAACCTCTTAAAATTTTAAATTAATGGTGTTATTGTTTTTTTTCGTTTTAATTTTAAACTAACGCTAATTCTAAATTAAAAATATTTAACAAAAATATGCATTTTAATATATACAAATTAAATTTTGTCTCAATTTGGAGAGGAACAAAAATGTTAAATTTTTAAAAAAAATTAGGACCAAATTGAAAACAATTAACGAATATTGGGACCAAATTGAATATAAAAAACTCTGACACGTGGCATGATATTAGCTTGACACGTGGATTTTTTTTAAATTAAAAAAAATTTAAAAAAAATTAAAAAAATTTTTTAAAAAAAATCACAAAAATGACACGTGGCATGATATGGGCTTGACACGTGTACATTTATTTTTTAAATTAAAAAAAACTTAAAAAAAATTATAAAAAAATTAAAAAAATTAAAAAAAATCATAAAATGACACGTGGCGGTTACTGTTCACATCCATTAACTATTTTAATGGTGTTAGCAAAAAGGACTTGATTGAAAAAATATAACAAAAAGTAGGACCAAATTGAAAACAATTTCAAAAGTATGACCAGAGTAAAAAAAGTCGACCAAAACTAAGACCAAATGACTATTTAAGCCTAGAATTTTTGAGTGTTTGTTGTCTATAAGCTAAGTAACAGACACGTGATTGTTGCTAAAGAAAGCAATGCTAAAAAAGAAAAAATTTAAAATGTGTAAAACGCATAAATCAATGCTAAACAAACATTTTTACTATAATGCTTCGTATCCTCTACATTTCGATAAATATATAAGAAAATATACGCTCTAACAACATAAATATTTTGACATTATTATTTAATCTCAAATTGTTATAGAGAAACAACAATTAACACATTGGATAAGTCAATCTATTTTTTTATGTAATATATCAATTTTATATGTAATTAAATGATACAGCAAGGTATATTGTGTAATAGATATTTTAAAGTAAATAAATAAATTTATTATATACAATATTATCTAAATCAATGTGCACTGTATGGGAAATAGTTTTCTGATTTTTTCTTTCTTACGACCTATTATCATTTATTACATCATTTTATACGTTATTAAAATTTGGAATACATAATGAATAATTTATTTATTTTTAGAAGGTGGACCCATAAGGACAATAAAACAAAATTGAAATAAGATTTTATACTTTTATTAAACATAAGAGTCATGTAATAAAATGATTCCAATTAAAAATCAATTGTGAATCTCGATATAAAAATCATCATGTGAACATTCACGTAAGATAATAAATTATGAATAATCTATGGTACATTTGATCATTTTGAAACGGAACTGCAGAAAGAGAGAGGCATACATAAATTTCTTCAGAAAATTTTATAAAATATTTTAAAAATATCCGATTCTGAAAAAAAGTTTTCAGTCCAATGATTGTAATACTAAGGAGTAATCTCTACATCTAATTTAACCCCACAAATGTACACCCAGTTATATACATAAACTCACCTTATATCTGATGGATATGATATGAATCTTCTAACATATTGCTTTTCCATCCATTTTCAATTATTTGCGTGTGCTCTAGTCTTGGTTAACATGGAGAACCAGGAAAGAGCAAAAATGATGATGAAATGGGCAGAAGTAATTGATGAAAACGCTGAAGAAATAGCAACACTGATGCAATTGATGCTGGAAAATTATATCATACGATCCAGGCTTATGAAGTTCCCACTGCAGCAAGTTACTATGCTGGTGCTGCTGATAAAATTCATGGAGAAGTACTAATTCTCCGGAGGAGGCAATGCCTTGATTTCGTTCATATCTGGTGCCGGCTCCTCCTCTTCTCTCTCGGGATTCTTCGGTCTCTTAGCCCTATCCCTCACAAACTCCTCCAACGTCTCAAGCAACTTGCTGGGAATCCTCTGAACCTTAGGGTACTCCGAGGACCTCACCACACCACGATCCTTACACCAATCATAAAAACCAACAAGCTCATCAATCTGCTTAGCCGCACTGTCATAAGCATCAAAAGTCTTCACGCAATCCACATACTCCACATCAAAGAACTTGTCAAGCAACACAGCCAAAACCTCACATATATCACCATACAATTCAAAACTCTCCTTAACCACATCATACAAAGCAATCGACACCATCCCACTATTCTTCGCCAACCCAGTTGGCCTACAACCCAGAAACCGATCCAACAACCTCTGCAAATGACCCATCTTATCGAAAACCCTCTTCGGAGTCATATCCCTCACACTCACAACACTCCTCTTGTCCCCATCACCGTACTCATACGGCGGCGACCGGAAATTGTCCCCTCCGCCAAATCTATCATCAGCACCGCCGCCGCCAACACTACCACCAGAGGCACCGGTGGTGCTCTTTCTATCAAACAGCATCAACTCAAGCCTCTGGTCGAGATACATAGCATAGGTCCTCACAAAAGCGGAGTGATCCCAGGAGCTGGAGTGAGCCTCGTCTCTAAAATCGGACATATTGAGGAGCCGTGATCCTCGGCGGGTGGCGTAAAGGATCTCCTCCTGGAACAGAGGGGGACCCTCGTTCATGAGCCGGTGCACGAGCATGAGCGCCTTCAGCGCCACAATCCAGTCGCGCGTCTTCCCCAAACGCTTGGACACCGCGGATACGCATGCGAGGACGTAGCCGCGCGATTGCGACATGAGGTCCAAGATCTCCCTGACATACTTCTCGCTGGCGGGGTCGTCGTCGTGGCTGGTGGCCTTGACAACCGCGACCTCCATTTCCGGCGCCATGTTGCCGGCGACCTTCGCAATCCTTATGCTGGTCTGGTCCTTCACCACCCCAATCGCCTTCCGGATCGTCGTGGGAGCCATCGCAAACCCCAACCTTACTCACTCACACACTAAACCTGACCTGAATTAATCAACAAATTTTGGAAAACCAGAAATCCGTTCAGATTGAATTCATAAATCCTCTGGTCTTACCTGAGCTCCTAGATCCGCGCGAAATCGGGTAGGGGGATCCGATTGGAGGGAATCGAAGCTAGAATCAACTCCGTGGAACCCTGTAATCTGTGAGACTCTCAGATCTGCAATGAGAGATAGAAAGAGAGAAAAGAGAAATACAAAAGCCTGTTCTTGTAAACTCTAACAAATGGAGAAGTACTGGAATCTGCACGGGAGTTGAAAACATATATTTGAATAGAACCAATTGGTGTTGTGGGACACATCATTCCCTGGAATTTCACCACCTCCATGTTTTACACCATGGTTGACCTTGCTTTGGCGGCTGGTTGTACTATGGTTCTTAAGCCTGCTGAACAAACACCTCTCTCAGCATTGTTTCGTGCTCATCTTGCTAAACTGGTATCTACTCAACAATGAAGAATGTCCATAAAACACTTTCAAATCTCTTTTTGTTGTTGATTAAGATCAGAGTTTATCTTGGGTCTTATTTTACTAATTCTCCAATTTCTATGTTTGCTTACAACATTTTATCACAGGTTGACAGAAAAGAATTTGAAAAAGTTATTTCCTATATTGAACATGGAAAAAGAGAAGGGCTACTACATTGAGTCAACAATTTTTACCAATGTCAAGGTGAACACCAACAACTCCTTTGAAATGCACATGAAATGTTTGTATATTTGTGTCACAGAAAAATCAACAGAAAATAGTTTTACTGAAACAAATAGATTACTGCATAACTGACCCTCACACACTTTAGTTAAGTTGAAAACTCCTTCCATATTTGTATTCGATTCTAAGGATCCAAAAGAAAGTTGATAAAGGTCTTGATTTTTCTATTCAATAAGAATACTTACTCTGGACACTCTTTAACTACAAAGAAAAGTCTAATTCGCACAATCACGTTGTTTAGTGCTTAGGGTAATGTTTTGGAATGATTGCAAAAAACAGAGAATATTATGATGAATTTCTTAGTTTGTTACTCAATTACTTATCAAAACTAAAGTGTTTGTCCATTAAGTTTGTTGTGATATTTTATTTCACTTTTCAAACTTTACATTTTCCTTTAATCTTAAATGGCAATGTTTAAAACATTTTTTTATAGTTTTTACACAGTAATGCTAATTTTAATTAATGTATTTTGAAAATAGAACAGCTAATTTAAAATCTTAAAAAAATGTTTTCTCTAAATTGAATGTAGGTTCAAAACTACCATAAACATAAAAAAGATGTTTAATTCATTTTGTTAAAATACAATAAGATATAAGCTAAATTTGTGTAAGTAATTAATATTTTTTCCAACTTAACACTTTTGGAATTTAGGGAAAGCTATCCATCGTGCTTCTATTGAATGTACCTCCAATTAAAGTAAACAAACGATCTTCCAACATTTTTGGTTTTTTTTATTATAATGGTTAAAATATATGATTGATCCTAATTTTTGTTAAATTTAGGCAAATCCGTCATAATTTTGTTTTTGTATTTAAATAAATTTTAAATTTTGTTAATTTTACACAATTTAAATCATTAACCGTTATGAACACGATTACATGTTATCTTGTGATTTTTTTAAAAAAAATATATTATGTAATAGATATTTTAAAATAAATAAATAAATTTAATATATTCAATATTATTTGAGCCAAGGTGCACCGTGTGAAAAATAGCTTTCCGATTTTCTTTTTCTCACGGTCTATTATCATTTATTGCTTCATAACTTATGTGCTATTAAAATTTTGGAATACGTGATGAATAATTTATTTGTAGAAGATTAACCCATACAAGTTATGAATTATGAATTATGAGAAGGGACAACGTAAGAACACAAAACTTCAGGATAATAAAAGAAAATTGAAAGAAGACTCTATAGTTTTATTAAACATAAGAGTCATGTAAAAAAATATTCCAATTCAAAATCAATTATTATTCTCAATATAAAAATCAAGTTCATGTAAGATAATAAATTATGAATAATCTATGGTACATGTTATCCCTAAAGATAGTTCGAGATGTTTGGTGATCGCAACTCGTCCCCTTCACCAAATATGTTTACAAAAGAATGCTTTCTTTCCCAATATGCCTTTCCATCCTATTTTATATGCTTTTAATGGATAGCAGTTGCTTAGTTTTATAATGGTCTTCAACTCCTCATTGCTTCACCCTCCTAAGATCACAGGAGAAAGATGACATGTGTAGGGATTTACTTCGACCTTTGTGGGGATGTGGTTAAGTGATTGTATTTGTCGTTGTTTTAAGGAGAGATGAGTCGCAATTTTAAGTGAATTGGGTCTTTGGATAAGTTGAGTCTAGGTCAGACTAAATGCCTCGAAGTACATAAGTCGGCTCCAAGTCGAGCACAATATGTTCTCCCAATGAGATCGACCCAATACAAACATGAACACAGATTGGCCCAACACACACATGATCATAGGTCGGTTTGAGATCACACACATAATCATAGGTCAACTTGAGGTCAGCCCAACACACACATGATCATAGATCAACTCAACACACACATGATCATAGGTCGACTTGAAATAAGTCCAATACACATATGAACATAGGTCGGCCTAACACACACATGAACATAGATCGGCTTCACATAAGCCCAATACACACATATTGGTTGGTTTGAGTTTAGTCACTTGAGTGTTCAATACTGTTCTTGCCGACGTCCGTCCGATTTCAAATCGATTAGATGTCTAGCAAGAGCAACATTTTGTGTATTGTTCCGGCAAAAAGTTTAATAACTTTACCGAAGACAAAAGTTATAAGAACCTTCCTGACTTAACGTACAGTAAAGAGCACATTGAAGCCATAAAATTGTCCCCCTGACCCTGAGGGTTAATATCTTATTTATAGGCAAAACAATTACAAATATTATAACCGACTGACCCAAAATATCTCATATAAAAAATATCTTAATAAATATCAATTAGGCACAAATTCATAGGCTCATAGATTTTCGTGAATCAGGTCGGGCCTTGGACAACCAGGACGGTACACAACTCCCTAGCCTTGAGCATCAGTATCTGAGGCGTAAAGGCTGAGAAAAGAAGTCATGGTCTTGTGGGGGTCATTAACGCCTATTCACCGTCTCCAAGTCGAGCTTGGGTCGTCGTGTTAAACGACTCTTCACCGCTCCCGAGCCAAGTTCGAAGATTATCGTTTAAACGACTCTTCACCGTCTCCAAGCCGAGCTTGGGTCGTCATTTTAAACGGCTCTTCACCGCTCCCAAACTAAGCTCGAAGTTTGTCGTTTAAACGGCTCTTCACTGTCTCGAGCCGAACTTGAGGTTTGTCGTTTTAGACGGTTCTTCACTGCCCCCGATCCGAGCATGAGGTTTGTCGCTTTAGACGACTCTTCACCGCCCCCAAGCCGTACTTGGGTTGTCGTTTTAAACGACTCTTCACTGCCCCCAAGCTATGCTTGGGTTGTCGCTTTAGACGGCTCTTCACCCCCCAAGTTGTGCTTGGGTCGTCGCTTTAGACGGCTCTTCACCGCCCCCAAGCCGAGTTTGGGTCGTCGCTTTAGACGGTGGGTCTTCGCTTTAGACGGCTCTTCACCGCCCCCAAGCTAAGCTTGGGTCGTAGCTTTAGACGGCTCTTCACTGCCCTCAAGTCGAGTTTGGGTCTTCGCTTTAGACGGCTCTTCACCGCCCCCAAGCCGAACTTGGGTCATTACTTTAGACAAGGTCATCACTTTAGACAATTCTTCACCGTCCTCAAGCTAAGCTTGGATTAGTTGAATTAATCAAGATTACTCGTAAGAAATGAATTTTAAATATCACAATCAAATGAAGGTCAATACTTCTTCGTATAATATAACTCAAATTATATATAAAAATTATAATATTTATTGAAATAAATTATTCATAAATCAAGAAAAATACTTGTTACGTATTTTATATAATATTCCTATGTAAATCATTTGATTATTATTATTATTTTTTAAATATTGTTTCTCGTATTGTTTTTGTGTAATTCATTTTTTTCAAAATCGCATTTCAATCAATAACAATTTACTTCGTATTATTTTATGATTTTTTTTTGAAATAGTGTTTCACATAAATAACATTCAGTATTTTATTTTTTTCAAATATTATTTTACTTAGAACATAATCTTCTCGTATGAAATTAATTAATGATTTAATTATAAATTTAAAATATTACCCTTTATATATAAACCTTTTAAGATATGAAAAAGAAAGAAAATAACCTCCCTTGTCTTTCGTCCCGCATTATCCACCACGTTCCCTTCTCCTTGGTTCCATGTTATCCACCACGATCCTTCAACGGAAAAATGGTGGTTTTGGACGGTTTTGGCTATCGCGAGAAAAGAAAACTCAACCGTCAAAGTTGTAATGACAATTGACGGTAACTCCGTCCAGGTGTTAGGATGTTTTGGGGACGCCGTTGGAGGCTGCGCAATATACAGTGAGGTGTGACTGTGAGCCATGATGGTGTGCCTTGTTAAACTTTCTATAGGTGTGAGAAGTGGAAAAATGTGAATCCGCTTTTTCTTTCTCCGTTCCCAGCCTCCTTTTCATACCTTTAATTTGCTTTGTTGCATGTTCCCGTTTCCTTTTAAGCATTCAATCTCGAGGTCTTTGTCGATAGGAGGATTAGAGGCGAACCGATTATGGCAGTGAGGTTCCTCTGAGAGATCTCCCGCGGAGGTGAGTAGCAAGCGGTGGAGTAAAATGAGGAAATAATGGTAGAAGGAAACAACCGCGGGACGTGAGAGTATGATTTTGGTGGTACGAAGAGGTGGTCGTACGATGGAGATGAAGGACGAGACGTTGACGCCGGCAAAGCCACTGGTGGTGAACAGCGTCGACAACGATAACTTACGCCGATGAGGGCGTATCGTAACTAGCCTTGGTGTCGGTGTGCGGAGATGAGCCAGCCAAGGGAACCGCGCGTATTTTGATGGAGACTTGGGAATTTATGTTTGTGTAGAAGAAGATGAAGAAGACTCGCGCATGTTGGGCTGGCCCGGTTTGTTCCATGCCTCGCAAAATGACGGGTGAAGCGGAGGGTGGCCACGACGCGAGCACGACTCTCGATGGAGGTGAGGAAAACAAATTGACAAATTGAAGATAGGGTGACGAGACGAATGGTCGAACAGTGTTCGGGGAAATGTTTCGGTAGGACGTGTCTCAGGTTTAAGTTTAGGTTTTGTGTAAGGGCCTGGATCTGTTTTACCGGTTTCTACGGTGTGCGCTAAATGTTTTCGTTGAGGTCTGTCGGATTTCAAATAGATTAGATGTTTCGCAAGAATAATATTTTGTGTATTGTTTTGACAAAAAATTTAATAACTTTTTAACTTAAACGTATAAAGTCAGAAAATTATCTTCTAGATCCTTAGGATTAATCTCTTATTTATAAACAAAATAATTACAAATATCATAATCGACTAATACAAAATAACTCACATAAAAAATATCTTAATAGAATAGACCCAAATTCCTCATAGGTTCTTGGACGACCAGAACTATACAACTACATTTCATCATTTTGAAACGAGACTTCAGAACGAGAGGCAACATTACTAAAAATATCAGATTTTTTAATTTCTTCAGAAAAGTTTATAAAATATTTTAAAAATATCCGAAGCACTAAGGAGTGATCTTTTAATTTTAGTTAACACCAGAGATTTACACCGAGTTATATACATAAACTCACCTTATATTATATATGATGGATATGGATCTTCTAACATATTACTTTTCCATCCATTTTCAATTATTTGCATGTGTTCTAATCTTCGTCAACATGGAGAACTAGGAAAGAGCAAAAATGATGATGAAATTGGCAGAAGTAATTGATGAAAACGCTGAAGAAATAGCGAGCAATTGATGCTGGAAAACTATATCATACGATACGATTAAGGGTTATGAAGTTCCCACAGCAGAAAATACCCTAACGTTACTGTGCTGCTGGTGGTGCTGCTGATGAAATTCATGGAGAAGTACTAATTCTCCGGAGGAGGCAATGCCTTGATTTCGTTCATATCTGGTGGTGCCGGCTCCTCCTCTTTTGTCTGGTGACTCTTCGGCCTCTTAGCCCTATTATCCATCACAAACTCCTCCAACGTCTCAAGCAACTTGGTGGTAATCCTCTGAACCTCAGGGTACTCCGAGGACCTCACCACACCTTTATCCTTACACCAATTATAAAAACCAACAAGCTCATCAAACTGCTTAGCCGCACTGTAATAAGCTTCAAAAGCCTTCACGCAATCGACGTACTCCATATCAAAGAACTTGTCAAGCAACTCAGCCAAAACCTCACATATAGCAGCATACAATTGAAAACTCTCCCTAACCACATGATACAAAGCAACCAAAACCATCCTACTATTCTTCGCCAACCCAGTTGGCCTACAAGCCAGAAACTGATCCAACAACCTCTGCAAATGATCCATCTTATCGAAAACCCTCTTATCCAGAGTCATATCCCTCAAAGGAGTCACCGATTCACTCATGTCCCCACCACCGTACTCATACGGCGCCCACCGGAAATTGTCCCCTCCGCCAAATCTATCATCAGCACCGCCGCCGCCAACACTACCACCACAGGTACCGGCGGCGCTCTTTCTATAAAACAGCATCAACTCAAGCCTCTGGTCGAGATACATAGCATAGGCCCTCACAAAAGCGGATTGATCCCAGGACACGGAGTGAGCCACGTCTCTAAAATCAGACATATTGAGGAGCCGTGTTCCTCGGCGGGTGGCGTAAAGGATCTCCTCCTGGAACAGAGGGGGACCCTCGTCCATGAGCCGGTGCACGAGCATTAGCGCCTTCAGCGCCACAATCCAGTCGCGCGTCTTCCCCAAACGCTTGGACACCGCGGATACGCATGCGAGGACGTAGCCGCGCGAGTGCGACATGAGGTTCAAGATCTCCCTGACATACTTCTCACTGGCGGGGTCGTCGTCGTGGCTGGTGGCCCTGACAACCGCGACCTCCATTTCCGGCGCCATGTTGCTGGCGACCTGCGCAATCCTTATGCTGGTCTGGTCCTTCACCACCCCAATCGCCTTCCGGATCGTCGTGGGAGCCATCGCAAACCCCAACCTTACTCACCCACACACTAAACCTGAGCTCCTAGATCCGCGCGAAATCGGGTAGGGGAATCCGATTGGAGGGAATCGGAGCTAGATTATTGGAGCGTTCCGTTTGGGTGAATAGCCACCGGAGAATAAAAGGCTCAAAATGCGTGAACTCCGTGGAACCCTGTAATCTGTGAGACTCTCAGATCTGCGATGAGAGAGAGAGAGAGAGAGAAAAGAGAGATACAAAAGCCTGTTCTTGTAAACTCTAATACCTGGAGAAGTACCAAAACCTGCACGGGAGTTGCAAACATATATTTTAATAGAACCAATTGGTGTTGTGGGACACATTATTCCCTGGAATTTCCCCACCTCCATGTTTGACACCATGGTTGACCATGCTTTTGCGACTGGTTGTACTATGGTTCTTGAGCCTGCTGAACAAACACCTCTCTCAGCATTGTTTCATGCTCATCTTGCTAAACAGGTATCTACTCAACAATGAAGACTGTCCACAAAACACTTTCAAATCTCTTCTTGTTGTTGGTTAAGATCAGAGTTTAGTTTTCTTGCAAAATTATGACAAAAATAAAATTATACTATCAGTGGTGTCTGGAATCCAACTATGAATTTTGAGTCGCATGTTGAATATATATGAAAATATTAAACATTATACAGGAATGAAGATGGACAAAAATTGTAAACTTTCTAGTATAATTTTTTTTAGACAAAATTGCAAACACACGACTATTTAAGTTTCTCTTATACTCAGTAATCCTTCTCAAATCATTTTTTTTCTACGTGATATTAGAATTTTGATGAATACTCATTTGAAATTTCAGACTGATATTAAGTGTGAAATTGATTGGTTTTCCTTGGTTTCTTAAGGTTGAAACTCACTGGAAAAACGGATGGAGGACATGGTTATTGCACAGGAAGAAATCTTTGGTCCTGTGATGGCATTGATGAATTTTAAGTTGAAAATGTAACTATCTAACTAAATTAACCACAAGTGAGTTAATTAAGACCGGGAGAGAATAATTTTAATCTTCATATTTCTAAAATATGATGGTTGTCTTACCAAACCATATACTTCCTTTGATATTAATAAGGAGATTAAAATACAAATATACTAGGATAATATCTTTTAGAAATTCATATCCTCAAGAAACCATCGAAAATAACAATTATACATTTCATTTTTTACAACAATGTTTCATTACAGTGATCCTAATATTCCTCTGGCAATTTTTTCACTCCTACAAATCTTGAACCCTCGAAATTCAAAATCATACACATATTCAATGAAACGCATAAACAAATCCTGAATATAGATGGTGATGGATAACACCAAGAGTTAAAATCTCACTTTCCAATTTTGCCCCTGAGCTTGACACCGAGAACCCTCTCCATCTTGGCCAGCACGGCCTGTTTAGGCACCGCTTTGCCATTTTCGTACTCCTGCACCACCTGCGTTCGCTCGTTGATCTGCTTCGCCAGCTCCGCCTGGCTCAGCTTCTTCTCCAAACGCGCCTTCTGGATCGCGTGCCGAACCTCCCCCGCCACACGCTCCAACGCAGCTGGTTCCGTTCCCTCCTCCAGCTTCCTCGGGTTCACTGCCGGACCGCCGGCCTTCCGGTTTGAACCGGCGTCAAACTTCTTGACCGTGAGCACCTCAGCGCCGGATCGGAGCGCCTGGTTCACAGCCTTGGGGTTGCGGAGGTCCTGCGCCTTGGGCTTGGCCTTGTGCAGAACGACAAGGTCCCAGTCTTGGGCTATGACTCCCGTTGATCGACTTGGCATTGTGCAAGAGAAGGAATTTTGCTGTAACTGATTACGTACTAGTTGAAGAAATTAAGGGCGAGTTATGAAAACCGGGAGAGTAATGGGTTTATAAAGGTGGCGAAATGAGTCTCTGGAACGTTCCATTTGCGTTTGCATGGTGGTCATTACAGCGTAAATGGAATTTCATCTTCTGCACTTGTCTCGAAAGTTCGACGGATAAGGACGAATGTATTTAATTTAGAAAAAAAAACGGCATTTAAACAACTAATTTCATAATTCATTATAGATAGAATGATTATAAAAAATCCATGAAAAAAATTGAAAAATAATATGAGTTAGTGTAAAAACTTTTTAGGTGTGATAATATTATTATTCTTTAATTTAATAAAAAAATATTAAATTTTCTATTTATAAATTTTAATTTTAATTTAAAATTTGTTTTTATTTGATAACTAAAAAGAAAAATTAACATGAATTAAAATAATTATATTTATTGTCTTTTAAAGTATGAAAAAAAATATAAAAGTAACGTAAAATATGGTAAATGCTATTACGAGAAAAAGAAATACACTACAGGTTTAGTAAATAAAGAACTATAGGTAGTTTTTATTGGAATGCAAACAAAAACAATATTTTCATACTTTTAAAAATGTTTTGATGTGTTTCTTAATAATATATGGGTTCTAGTCCATCAACAACATATCGATCCAATAGAAAACGGTCTAAAAGATTGGTCCATTCTCGCAACAATAAAGAAAAAGAAACATATATTTAATTTTTTACACGTTAAAATCTTAAAAATTACAAAGTAAAAAATTTAAACAAAAGTTTTTTGATATAGTTTTCATTTGTTATTTATCACTAATAATGACATAATCTTTGTTTATGGTGATAGTTCTATTTTGGCCTAATATAAAATCTAAACCAATAATCATGCTTTGTTTTGAGGGGACTAGATTTTCTACGCGCATGGTTTTAAGATGTATTTTTTGGCCAAATAGGTCAAAGTTTTTTGATATAGTTTTCATTCGGGGCCAGGGCATAGTCTGATTTAACCATCAATAAACAACAATGAACCATTAGGTTGAAATGAATGTTTTTAAGTAAATATTAGCGTAAATATAGGTATTGTTGCGTTTGTGTGTATGTATTTTTTAAATTATATTAATAATTGATGATATTGTAATGTTATTAAGTTAATAAACAAAATAAAAGTATATTTATTAAAAATTAGTGAAATGTATAGAGAAAATATGAGAAAAATAACTGTTGATGAATAGTAGGAGAAGAAAGAAGAAGAAAATAAGTAAATAGTTTTATAAAAATTTGTAAAAATAACCGTTAATTTTTAAAAATTTAATAAATAATTAAATTGTAAAGAGTAAAGTTGGAATTATGAAATGTGGAAGGAATTCCTTTATATATAGTTATAGATTTTTAAACATATAAATATAGTATAATTAAAACTCTTGTTGAATATTTTTAAAATATAATTATATTTTGATTTGACGATAGACAATTTATAATATGATATAATAATATTTTTACTTATGGATAATTTGTTTTATAAATTTAAATAAAAAAAACATATAGTAGAAAATAGGAGGAAAACTTCCAAAAATTTCCGCATTTAAAATGTATAAAAATCTAACTAAAAACAATTTTTACAAACAAAATTAGCACATTTCATTGAATATATTTTATTAAATACCTACCAGAAAGTTAACTATTCACTCTCACGATTTATTTAAACTTTTATCTTTCCTCGTAAAATGTAACTAAATATTTCCCTCCAAGAAGGTTAAAAAGAAGCGCTCATGTATAAAACTTCTGGAGAGTATAAAAGCCTCTTCCAACGTATTTTGCTCCGTACTACTCAAAGGGTTAAGCTCTCAAGAATATTTTGGCGCCAAAAATTCCCACATTATGCATAGATATTTTAAGCCTGTTGAGCGATTTTCCACGGCTCCGACGGTTGACAAACTCAACCGCCACGGTACTGCTGCCACTAGTCAACCGCCGCCGACCGACGATGTTAGAGGAACCGATACGCCGCCGGAGAAGGTGCCTCGTCGCGTTTTGCCGGCGAATTTCGCGCCAAAAGAGAACAACTCTGGTCCTTCCTTGTTTGAGAGCATCATGCACAAATTCGTCAAGGTCGACGATAATGAAAGAATCACTAAGAGGTACGCTTCGTTCTTTTCCTTCTCCGAGTCGTTAGCTTAGGGTTTTATGGAAGTGCGAGAAAGCAGAATGCGTTTCGTTCGTTCTTCGCTATATTTTGATGTTTCCTTTATGCTCTTATGGTATTCGTTTGCGTTAAAGGTGAAGCACTGGTGCATTTTGTTTCAATAGTTTATTTCGTAATGATGTTGGTGGAATGTCGTTGAACTATTCAAGTGAAATTGATAGGACATTGTAGGTTGAATCGTAGCACTATTCGGCATTTTGTTAATTTGAAATACAAAAACATAATTTCTGTTTCTTAGAAATTTAGAGATTACTGAGCGGAAGACACTGTTGAAATTGAAGCAGTTTCTTCTTCGTAAAGGAAAGTGCTGTTTAATGGATTCTACGAATGTTTAAAATCATAATCTCAGTTGCAGTTTCATTGTGGTCGTTTGATGTTATTGCAAATTCAGGGCAAGCATGTTGGCACTTGTGGTGGGTCAAATTTTTTTGATGTTGCGACTAAAATCACGGGCACATACTATAACTTAAGTGCATCTTTTTTACAGGAGCTGTCCATTGAATGGTAGTTTGTCTAAATCTTCTCAATCAGTAGGAATACGTGCTGATACTGATCGTGAAGGGGTGCACAAGGAAGAAGCAGTTTTTCAACCTCTGGTGAAAGCAAAAGATAATGCTGGGAATTTCAAGGAAAATGCTAATCAGGAAAACATGACACTGATTGTAACCGATGACGATGTTGCTGGACCAGAAACCCCAGGGATGCAGCAGCCTCTTGCTTCACAGGTAAAGCGTAGTCGTGATGTTGGATCCAAGTTTGGTTCCGTGCTAAATTCTGGCAAACGAGTCAGGTTTATCGATGATTCAATGGCATTGGACACGACTAAGAAGGAAGTAGAAATTGCCAGCAAGTTTGAGTGGCTTGGTCCTTGTCGAATCAGGGATGCCAATGGAAGAAGGCCGAATAATCCTTTGTATGACAGGACGACTCTTTATATTCCTCCAGAAGTTTTGACAAAACTGTCAGCATCACAGAAACAGTATTGGAGTGTCAAATGTAAATATATGGATGTTGTGCTATTTTTTAAAGTGGTTAGTTTATCAAGCTCTTTGAACATTGGTTTCTTAATTCCTCTGGATACTGTAGTTTGTTTTGTATTTTATGCATAACCGTTGGGTAATAATAGTATGCCGTAATTAATGGTCAATGTAGGGAAAATTTTATGAGCTCTATGAAATGGATGCTGACATTGGTCATAAGGAGCTTGATTGGAAAATAACTTTAAGTGGTGTTGGAAAATGTCGACAGGTGATTTCAAATTTATATTTTGGCTAGTTCTTGACATGCTTTTCTGTTAGTTGATGTCTTTCAGTGACTGTGTTTTACTTGTTGGTTCAGGTTGGTATATCTGAAAGTGGGATTGATGATGCCATTCAAAAGCTGGTTGCACGTGGGTAAGGAACTCATGCATTTGATGTGAAAGTTGATAGTGATACCATATTTATTATAGCTAATTCTGCACCAGAAGATCATTATAGCTAATTCTGCTTAGAATGGACGGTGTTAATTCTCAGTAATTCCTAGTTAACTTTTTGTGGACTCAGTATGCTGCTTTCATTGTGAAGGTATAAGGTTGGACGAGTGGAGCAGTTAGAGACATCTGAAGCAGCAAAAGCTAGGGGGGCTAACTCTGTAAGTTTTCCCATCCTTGCAGTTGTATGGCTAAGTAGCTTCAGAAGTTTTATGTAAACGTTTTCAATATTTGGCTTTGCGTGATGAGTTATGCTTCAATAAGTCTAATACTAACACACTCTCACATTCTCTAGCTTACTGTAACTACACGAGGGATTAGTCCAAGTATCTATTTCTTCGGTTAATGTTCTGAATCTCTCGTGTTTTAGCTTTATTTTATCCAATATAATGACGCAAAAAACTTTTGCGAAGTTTCTTATTGATGTTGGGGACTGTGAACTGGACACGACACTGCTGCACTTGAAAATGTTCCTTCTTTTTTTGTAGATTAAATTATTATAAGACTGTTTGACTTCGTAAGTCTATGTATACTATCATCCAGTATCTATTATGCTTTTGAATTGACTGTTTTTTTGCATTGTATGACCTTCACTGCTGGATTTCAGGTTGTTCGGAGAAAGTTAGTTCAGGTAGTCACTCCATCAACCAATGTTGATGGTAACATTGGTCCTGATGCTGTTCACCTCCTCGCAATAAAAGAGGTTCTTATTTCTCACTGTTATTCATTTTTTGTTTGCTATTATTGTTCTGTATGATGGTAAATTAAATGTTTTCTATAGGAAAGCAATGACTTGGATAATGGTTCAGTTGTGTATGGATTTGCTTTTGTTGATTGTGCTCGGCTCAGATTTTGGGTTGGCTCAATAGAGGACGATACATCCTGTTCTGCTTTAGGGGCCTTATTGATGCAAGTATGTTCACAATACCCTTTTGTTTTGCGTTTTCCTGATTTTGTATTTACTTTATGTGAATGATCATTCCATTTTGCCAAATTGTTAGCTAATTTGATTCTTGGAATTGGATTGTAGGTATCACCCAAGGAAGTTATATATGACAGCAGAGGTGAATGCCATGAAGTATCAGTTTGCCTTTAAATTGAACAAAAATACTGACACTTACTTTTTCTGACATAAAATTAATTGGTGCAATATTTTGTGAATTCATTTGAATGTCTTATGATGCTATGCCCACTTTTTATTTAATGGGTCTCACATAAAATTAACCCAATTATGAAATAAATGTGTTGGAATGATTGTACTAAGGAATGCTGGCAGGATTCCTTTTGACTTGAATGCACATCAATTCTAATTGTTTTATCTTAACGTGATATGATGTTTTTTGCAGGGTTGTCCAAAGAAGCTCAGAAAGCACTTAGGAAATTCTCATTAATTGGTGAGATGTGATCCTTTATTGTGGTTTATGAGAAATTATTAGGTAGTCCTGCATCACTTCTTGTTCATGGTTGTAACAAATCTTTATGTGATTTGTAATTAATATTTATTTATTATCTTAAATATAAAAACTTAAATGTATCACTTAAAGATTAATTGGAACCACAGAATGGGCAGTAGTCGAAGACTACCTAATGATTTCTCGTGGTTTAGAGGCACACTACTGAGAACATTCTAGAATTTTAAATGGGAGTTTCTGCCGCTTTTTTTATTATGCTTGGAATCTATATGTGAAGAGAAATGTTAGCAATGCATTTTCTTACACATTCGTTGAACACACTTTATGCTGCTGGTTAAAATTCATTGTAAATCACGAGTTTGTCTCAGTTTCTTTTTATGTTTTTTTTTATTGGTAGTTTTCAATAAATTTTGACCAATATTTGAGATGTATTAGAATGAGTGTGTTGTTGGAACAATGTGTGTGAATTACAAACCCTTGCTGGAAAATAATCATTTTGCATAGTATTGCATAACAATTTAAAGCAAATATCTAGTGGTGTGGTGGTCAGTTATTGTGAACAAAGTTATTCCTTGGGGAATCTGGTTTTGCTTTGACTTAAGGACACGCGTTGATTTAACATTTACACTGTCTGGTGTACTTTATAAATGACGTACGCAGTCTATACTGTATCTCTATGATATCTATAAATATATATAGATAAATCAAACTACTATTCTCTTTAGGAATCAAGTTGCTATGGATATAACCCTTGTGTTACTGCAAACGGTTCCATTAGGACGTTTTATATCACGTTTTATATGCTGAGTTTTATATCACGATCTTAATATACAAGTCTATGTTTTTATGACAATGTGAATAATTTGATGTATGTTGCACTGGGAATAATTTGGAGTTTGCAAATTTTGCATTTTGTTGCAGTAAGATATTTTAGCACATCAACTTTTTAAATCATAAATTTCCAAAATATTTTTTTAGTTGGCCTAAGCTGAATTAAGTCATTTTAAATGTTAGAAAACATACTGGAATCTCAGTATTGATTTTTTTCCCTCTTGCAGGCTCGGCAGCACTACAGTTCACTCCAGTTCAGTCAATCACTGACTTGGTGAACTCTGAAATTAGGGATTTAATTCACTCAAAGGCATACTTCAAAGGATCATCTCATTCACTGGATCATGTGCTGAACAATGTGATTCATCGTGAAATCACCTTGTCTGCTCTGGGTGGATTGATTGGTCATCTGGATAGATTGATGGTACACTTTTATACAATACAATGGTGCCTCTCTCTCTTGAGGGGGTTAGCACTCAATATAATATATATGCGTGCGTGCTTGTTGTTTAAGTTAATTAATTTGTTACACTTTTTATATAGTTAGATGATCTTCTACAGAGTGGGGATTTGTACCCATACCAAGTTTACAGGGGTTGCCTGAAAATGGATGGTCCAACAATGATAAATCTAGAACTCTTTGTTAATAATGAGGATGGTAGCAAATCAGGCTAGTACTTTTCCTAATTCAGCACTATATAATTTTCATTGGAAATTTCTGTGAAATCATGACATGTTCTGCTTGAGTTTCAGGTTCATTGTACAATTGTTTGGACAAGTGTGTAACCTCATCTGGAAAGCGACTCCTTAGGAACTGGATCTGCTGTCCGTTGGTAGATGCTGAAATAATTAATAACAGGCTTGATGTAGTGGATGATCTAATGGCTAACCCAGAGATTATATCACACATTGCTCAACATCTTCGCAAGCTTCCAGACTTGGAACATTTGCTTGGCCGAATTAAGTCTAGCCTTCAATTATCAGGCCCTCTCTTGCTGCCCTTGTTAGGAAAGAAAATATTGAAGCAGAGGGTGAGTTCCTGCTACTGTTTTTATGCCAAATTTGTAACGGATATAATATCTAATAAATTTTTCTTCACTCATTTAGGAGCTAAATACTCATTTTAGTGTGCAAAAAAGACTTGTTGGCAATATCTCATTTCAATATTACTATACTTTGTGTCTATGATGTCTAAATTACTTAGTCACATATTTCATGCCATGGAGATGGGGAAACTGCACCCCTTAGAAGGAAAACATGTGGCTAATACATAAACAGTGAAACTGGTCTTGGAAAAATTTATCTATACCTATATAAGGAGAAATCTGATCATATTGTGTGTTGTCCAAACTGGATAACCGATATATACATGTTTTGGGTTTTTAGACTAACAGTAATTTTGATAATACGCACAAGATCTGAAAGGTTATATTGTGATATTTGATTCACTATTTTCTGTTATTTATGTGAACAACATAATTTTTAATGTAATACAGGTGAAAGTGTTTGGATCACTAGTGAATGGCCTTCGGACTGCTTTGAGTTTGTTGCTTCTTTTAATGAAAGAGCAGCCTCTAATATCATCTTTGACCAAAGTTTTTAAACTACCAATTCTGACTGGTAGTGAGGGCCTTGATCAATTTCTTATTCAGTTTGAAGCAGCTGTGCACAGTGACTTCCCAAATTACCAGGTATACTTTCTGCCTTGATAGGTTTTCAAATAACGTTAACTTTCATCCACATTTTCTTCGCAGCCCAGGAACTGTGCCTCAGTTCATTTGATTTAAATTGTTAATATGGAATATTAAATTTGTTAAAACTGGGTGTGCTGTTATTTTGCTTGGAAATTAGAATATAAATCACACGCTGCTATTGGGAAATTTTAATAGTTGATTAGTTCCTAACGATTTATTTAATAGTGTTAGATTGACGTGGATTAATATTCACGGAGAAGTTTTTCTTATTCACCTGTCACTTCTACTAATGGTAATGGAAGTATTTCTAGTTTGAATATATTTGATATATGATTGAAGTTGAGGTACTCACTGTGAGTAACAATAAGCAACCAAGTAGTAAATTGTGATTTTGCTCCAGGAAACTCCGAGGCTATAGGTATAAACGTTGAGGAGGCTAAAAAATGATAAAGGGAAATGAATTTGAGTGGAGGCACGACACTTGAATTTGTGGCTTAGGCGTTTGTGTTTGCCTGGCTTTATTGGGGTCATAGTCTAATTTCTGCCAGGGGAGGTCAGGCCAAACGAAAATTACTGAATCTTTATTTTTCTAAATCAATTAACCCATTTTTTCAGGTTACTTGGTCTAATTTATTAAGTTTGAATTGTTTGATTCCTTTGAACACCTTTTGTTATAACACTGACCGTTCTGAATAAAATTTGTATAGTCATCGTAATTATCAAATGCACTTGCTAATTTTGTTGTTAAGATAAAAAGTGAGCAGCACTTTTGATTCTTACTGCATTGCCTTTTACGGTGGACATTTGGCATTTTAGCATTTTTTATGTATGGCAAATGTTTATTTTCACTTTCATCAATTATATGTTAATGTTTGAGAACATATGCAGTGACATATTATCATGGAGTGTATGTATATCTAATGGTATAGTTTGTTCTAGAATCATGACGTCACAGATTCGGATGCTGAAACACTCACGATTCTTGCTGAATTATTTTTGGAGAAAGCTGCTCAGTGGTTTGAAGTGGTTCATGCCATCAATTGCATTGACGTATTACGATCTTTTGCTGTTACTTCTAGCTTTTCTTGTGGAACTATGACTAGGCCGGTCATAGTGGCATCAAAAGGAACAAGTGGTGACACTGGGGGAACTGTGCTCAAGATGAAGGGACTGTGGCATCCGTTTGCCCTTGGAGACAGTGGACGTTTGCCTGTCCCAAACGACATAATCCTTGGTGAGAGTGAAGATGGGTCTCATCCTCGCACTTTGCTGCTTACTGGACCAAACATGGGAGGAAAGTCAACTCTTTTGCGTTCCACCTGTCTAGCTGTTATTATGGCCCAGGTTTTCTCTCTTCACCCTTTTCACTTGTTTGATTAAGCTAGAAATGATTTTTACGTAATTACCTCTAAATTAAACTACGTTGATCTCACTGGCTTGCTAAATATTTAAATGAGGAATGGCTGACTAAGTATTTAACTGAAGGAAAACTACAGCTCATCCTTTTCTCCTTAAATCGGAAAAACATTGACCAATTTGCAAGCAAGATGATCATTTTATTTAAACTGATATTTGAAGGTGCTGATGCTTGTTACTGTAAAACCTCGAAGAAAGTGCACGTGTTCTACATTGTTTATTCTGTCAGATTGTTCTGATGCGTCTTTTATAAATATATGATGTCTTTGCAGTTAGGCTGTTATGTGCCATGTGAAAGTTGTGTTCTCTCAGTTGTGGATATCATCTTCACACGACTAGGAGCCAAAGATAGAATCATGACAGGCGAGAGTAAGTACTCTAACAAAAGCAGATGTGCTTTATGGATTTTTGACATGCTCGAGCATTAGAGATACTGCATACCTAAGCACTTTGATAACTTCGCTGACATTAGTAGGGTTTTTTCAAAACTTGGAAAATCTAGCGTGTGGTCTCAAAATGTCCAATGTGTTCAGAGACAGTTTAGCTGACTTTATTGATTGCCAATACCAACAAACTTCGTATTTTTTAGGTACCTTCTATATTGAGTGTACAGAAACTGCTTCGGTGCTTCAGAATGCCACTCAAGATTCTCTTGTAATCCTTGATGAATTGGGTCGGGGAACAAGCACTTTTGATGGCTATGCCATTGCATATGCTGTGAGACTCTACTCTTCTCTATTCTTTGTCGTCTTTTTCTTGGATGAAAACTTTTGGATCTATTTTTAATACTTTATCGACTGGCTGGAAGTACTAAAAAATTTAACACTCGAGTGCCCATTGGAACAATACAAAGAAAGACTGTAACAATGATTTTTCGTAGTAATGGGTTATCCATGAAAGAAAATACTTACAAATGATTGTGTGAAGGTTTTTTTACTATTCTCTAACTTTGATAATGTTTCGGTATTCCGTCTTTTTTAATAACTGTGGATGTGCACAGGTATTCCGGCATCTGATTGAGAAGGTTAACTGTCGCATGCTATTTGCCACACATTACCATCCGCTAACGAAAGAGTTTGCCTCTCATCCACGCGTTACAATGCAACACATGGCTTGTGCTTTCAAGTCAAAATCTGACACGTGTTCCATGCGTGATCAGGAACTAGTTTTCCTATATCGGCTTGCCTCCGGAGCATGTCCAGAGAGCTACGGGTTGCAGGTTGCCCTCATGGCTGGAATCCCAGAAAAAACGGTAAACACTGCTTCTAAGGCTAGCCAACGCATGAAAAAATCAATTGGACAAAGTTTTAGGTCAAGCGAACAGAGGTCAGAGTTCTCAACCCTTCATGAAGAATGGTTGAAAACCTTGGTGTCTATCTCACGAATAGAAGATTGTAACTCGCTGGATGAAGATGTTTTGGATACATTGATCTGTGTGTGGTATGAACTCAAAACTTCATTTGTATCAGGCAAGTGCAGATAGGTAAGGCAGTAGTCTGTCACGTAAAATTATTCTCAGTTTGGAAAATGGAAGCCTTCTTTATTATCGTTTATTATTTGGGATACATTTAGATAAGAGAAAATATGCCACGCAAAAAGTGTTAGATTGAATTTATTATTTTTCTTAATTCTTAAAATCCTCATCGTATTGAAAAATGAGTCCTTACAAAAAGGGGCTTACCAACACAGTTTATATAAAACCCTGCCTAACAGAAAGGAAGCAGCTAATAACATAATGTATAACAAAAAGAGAAAAAACTTTTACAACCATATCCAGGAAAAAAAAATCTACTAATACCTTCTTATGTTGGGTGATGAATATAACAAAGACAACTTAATAATAAAAGTCCATGTCAAATTCAATATGGAAAATGGTGTGCTCATGGAATACAGAATTTACTTAATAAAAGAAACGAAAATTTACTTAATTTAATTTTCATAAATTTTCATGATAATATACAGAATTTTGAAAAGTTTGAAAGAAAACAACACGTCCTACCTTCTATCCCTGCAGTTAATTACATTAGTATTTAATCATATTTTTTCTCTTTCTTTTTTTAAATTAAACTTTTAAATATTATTATATTATTAAAGCAGCTAAACTGTTAAATTAAGTGTACGAGTAGAAGATAATTGCAACATTTCTCAACAAACATTACTCCAAAACAAAATGCTGCATCTCCTCATCAAATATTAATTTGTAACCATAGAAAAATGGCACCAAGACAATACAACAAAAAGCAAATTAATTCTACCCCTTCTTTACCAAACAATTCGGCAATATTTTTTCCCATGATTCCCTGTGTCCTCACACAAACACGAAACTCTCTCCCTAACTCCCTCTCCTTTCCTTCGTACTCGGTCTCTTTCACTCTCACTACAACCTACGCACAAGCCAAAACAAAACAAAAGAAAAAAATGGTTGAGTTTCATTACGACTACGTAGAAACAGAGTAAAACTAGAGTACGTCCTTAACATGCAAGGTTAATTCTTTAAACGACCCTTTTTCATGCATGCTATGGATAACGTAGAAGATTTCATGCACGTCGTTGAAAACAAGAAGGGTGCAACGAAATCGAAAAGAAGACAATTAGGGTTGTCGTGCATGCTGAACACCGAAGTTAGCGCAGTTATAGCAGTGGTTCGTCGTCCAGATTGTATTCATCTCTACAACCTATCTAACTCGGAAGAAGCCTACGACTCTTCCCTCATCAGTTCCTTAAGATCCCTTCGTTCTCTCATTTTCAACCCTCAGCAAGAGTGGCGCACCATCGACCCTACCATCTATCTTACGCCCTTCCTTGATGTTATTATAAGCGACGACGTTCCGGCGGCGGCCACCGGCGTTGCTCTCTCCGCGGTTCTCAAGATTCTCAAGTTCGAAGTGTTCGATGAGAAGACACCGGGTGCAAAAGAGGGTATTGAGTCTGTTGTGTCTGGGATCACCAGCTGCAGGCTTGAGAAGACCGACCCGGTTTCCGAGGATGCGGTGATGATGAAGATATTGCAGGTTTTAACCGGGATAATGAACCATAGAGCTTCCGATTTGCTCTCCGATCAATCTGTTTGCACCCTCATCAACACTTGCTTTCAGGTCGATCAACATAAAGATACTCTCTTCTGTTGGTTTTTCTCATTTATTACAGATGTATTGTTTCATTCATGTAAGTTTTTAGTATTTATTAGAGACAAGAGCATTTCATCATCTTATAAATTGATTTTATGAGGTTGCTTAGATTTATAATCTTCTTATCGATTAAAGTTTTGAAAGACGGTATGAGAGCATCATTCCTGAATGTAATGTCAAGGTTTTTAGAGTCTTCTCAGCTATAATGCAATTATTGCTGCACTGGTTACATTTGTTCATGATTTTCCTCAATATCAAGGAACTCAGTAATGACTGAGTTCAATAGTGTAAGAAATTTTAGACAAAGACAACACAAATATCTGTAATCCTAGTCGTTTGTGGTCACAAAAACGCCAAAGTTCATCACATAAACCTCAGTTGTCGATGCTGTTGATGCAGAATCAAAGACAGATAAATAAACCATTTACAATTAATTTTGTTCCTGTATTTTTTTTTTTTTTTCATAAACAACATTCTGGTTTTACTTTCTAACGGAAGAAGATTTAAAATCTTGCTTTCAGGTTGTTCAACAATCCGCAAGTAGAGGAGATTTACTGCAGAGGAATGCGAGGTACACCATGCATGAGCTTATCCAGGCTGTGTTTAAAAGGTTACCAGAGATTGAAGCCAAGGATAGAGAAGGGGACTCAGAATCTGACATGGAGGATGGTGATGAGGGTGGTGGTTTGGAATCTGGCTACGGTATTCGTTGTGCCATTGACATATTTCACTTCTTGTGCTCTTTGTTGAATGTTGTCTCCATAGTTGAGGCAGATGGGTCTACTACTCACACTGCTGATGAAGATGTTCAGATTTTTGCTTTGGTTTTGATAAACTCGGCGGTAGAACTTAGTGGGGAGGAGATAGGAAAGCACCCAAAGCTCTTGAGGATGATCCAAGATGACTTGTTTCACCATTTGATCTACTATGGGATATGGTCTAGCTCCTTTGTGCTCTCCATGATTTGCAGCACTGTGTTAAATGCCTTTCACTTTCTCCGCAGGTCAGAGATACTTCAAGGAAGGAACTAACAAGCCTTAAGAGAGATTCATTTTATTTAGGATTAACTATGTTTTGGTTTTTGTTCCTATTTCAAACTTTGATGTCGTTAAATTTCTACATTTAAGAAATGCATGGATGCAGTTAGATGTGTAAATTGTGTTTTAGCATGGCAAATGGTGAATCACACTGACCTTTTAAGACATTAACAGGAGGATACCTTCTGGTCCGGATCCAACGTGATTTGTCATTTGTCATGTTAGAAAACAATTAACAATTTGGAGGAGGAGAACTTCATCCATGCATTTCTTAAGTATAGGAACCTAACAAGATCAAAGTTTGAGATAGGGACAAAAACCAAAATTGCTTTATAGCTTAGAAAACCCATTTGTTTATCATCAATTTGTCCATCTAGTGCATTAGTTGCACTGGTCAAGAAAACATATATACCAAGATTTTGTCGAAAAGCATTTAAACTACTGATATTGCTAAAATCATTTACTGATAAAAGTATTACAGAGAGTCATATTACATGGTTTGTGTACATCACATGTTTATAATGTTCTGTTTTCGTTTATGAAGAAAGAGTTAATAAAGTTCGGTTACATGTTACATGTTACAGTGATTCTGAAGCATATAATAATTTCTACTCTTAACCTCTGCACTTGTTAAAGAAGATAAAGAATTCATAATTTATTTAACGTAAACAAACAGTGTAAAGATTTTAACACTGTCATCCAATTAAAAAGGATTTTGAGTATGAACTATAAAGTAACTACTACAAGAGTCAATAATTTCATCATATATGACAGTCTATGATTCAACATTTTGTCATTTACCTTTGTTTTTTGTTTTTGTAGGTCTATCCGGTTCCAACTGGAAGCATTCTTTTCATACGTGCTGTTCAGAGTTGCAAGTTTTGGGAGCACAATTGCGCTTCAAGAAGTAGCAATTGAAGGAATAATAAACTTCTGCAGACAGCCAACATTCATCGTTGAAGCGTATGCAAACTTTGATTGTGATCCATGTTGTCGGAATGTGTTTGAGGAGATTGGGAGGTTACTCTGCAAGCACTCATTTGCACTGAATGGCCATGTCACAAGTTTGCACATTCAAGCCTTTGAAGGACTATTGATCATGATCCACAACATTGCAGATAACATTGACAAAGATGGTTCATCAGGTTCTTTAGGTGCATACTCAATTCAATTGCCTGAGTATAGACCCTTTTGGGAGGAGATGGATAAAGAAGATGACTTGGAAGCTTGGGTTGAACATGTAAGGCTCAGAAGACTTCAGAAAAAGAAACTGTTAATTGCTGCAAACCATTTCAACAGAGATAACAAAAAGGGTCTTGAATACTTGAAACATGCCAAGTTAATCTCTGATCCTCCTGATCCAAAGGCTCATGGTAACTTCTTTCGTTACACTCCAGGCATAGACAAGAAAACAATAGGGGAATTTCTCGGAGACCCTGATCCATTCTACCTCAAAGTTCTCAAAGAATTCACTGACACTTTCTATTTCCAAGGAATGAGTCTTGACACTGCTCTTAGATTTTATCTAGAAAGTTTTCTGCTGCCAGGAGAGTCACAAAAGATTCAACGCATACTTGAGGCATTTGCTGAGAGATTCTATGATCATCAATCCTCAGACATGTTTGCAAGCAAGGACACTGTTCTCATCTTGTGCTACTCTCTCATCATGCTCAACACTGATCAGCACAACCCCCAAGTGAAGAAGAAGATGACAGAAGAGGAATTCATCAAGAACAATAGAGCAATCAATGCAGGCCAGGATCTGCCTAGGGAGTACCTTTCTGAGCTTTTTCAATCCATTTCCACTTGTGCATTTTCCCTTTCTCAAACCACAGTTTCACTAGACATGAGTCCAAGTAGGTGGATTCAGCTCATAAACCGATCCAAAGTGATGCAACCTTTCACACCATGTGGCTATGACCGCAGAGTATGCAGAGACATGTTTGCCTGCATTGCTGGTCCTTCAGTGGCTGCTCTTTCATCGTTCTTCGAGCATGCTGAGGAAGAGGAGTTACTCCATGAGTGCATTGAAGGGTTATTCTCAGTTGCAAGGATTTGTCAGTATGGACTAGAGGATACCCTTGACGAACTCATAACCTCCTTCTGCAAATTCACAACACTACTAAACCCTTATGCTTCTATTGAAGAAACCATGTTCTCGTTTAGTCATGATATAAAGCCAAGAATGGCAACAGTTGCTGTTTTCACCGTAGCAAACTACTTCAGAGACTCAATTCAAGGGGGTTGGAAGAACATAGTAGATTGCTTGTTAAAACTCAAAAGGCTTAAACTATTACCCCAACCTGTGATCGATTTTGATGTGGATGCACCAACAACACCTGAATCAGGAGCCATGTCTCCAACAGATGGTCATAAAGTTGGGTACCAGAGAATTGCTAGCATGATCACTCGTTTTTCCAATCTTTCATCAGATGGCATGGACGATGGTTTGACCCTTGGTAGTGAATTTGAACAGAACACCAAAATGATCAAACTGTGCAAAATCGGTAGCATCTTCAGCAACTGTTCAAACATCCCCAAAGAATGCTTACAAAGCCTTGGAAGATCTTTGATCTTTGCAGCAGCTGGAAAAGGCCAAAAATTTAGCACCCCAGTGGAGGAAGAGGAAACAGTTGAGTTCTGCTGGGATTTGATCGGTGCAATATCAGTATCCAATGTACACAGATTCCAAGTTTTCTGGCCAAGCTTCCATGATTATCTTCTATCAGTTGCTCAATTTCCCATGTTCTCTCCAATCCCCTTTGCAGAAAAAGCTATGCTAGTACTTCTCAAGATCTGTCTCAAGCTCTTTTCTGCGCTAAGAGAGGACAAACTAGTTGAGGAACTTATATTCAAGTCCATAACCTTAATGTGGAAGCTTGACAAAGAAATCCTCGACACATGTCACGATGTAATAGCACAAACAATTAGCAGAGTACTCATTGAATACCCTGCAAATGTGCAGACACAAATCGGATGGAAATCAGTGCTGAATCTGTTATCAGTTGCATGGAGACATCCTGATACATATGATGTTGGAATTGAGGCTCTCATAGCATTGTTCTCTGATTGCACCTACATTTCAAGAGCAAACTACGCATATTGCATAGATTGTGCCTTCGGTTGTTTCTTAGCCAAGAACAGTCCAATTGACAAAAAGAAAAAGATTCTGGATTTGTTGGCTGATTCAGTAACCCTTTTGATTCAATGGCACAGAGGCCAATACTCGGATCCGGGAAGCAATCCGGGAAGCTACAACAGCGGTTCCTCCATTGACGAGAATTTGAGAGGTCCTTCTTCCGGAAACTACAACATGAACCTGTTTGTGAAACTCGGAGAAGCATTCAGAAGGACAAGTTTGTCAAGACAGGAAGAGATAAGAAACCATGCAGTTTATTCTTTGCAAAAGAGTTTCAATCTAGCTGAGGATCTTCTTTTCATCTCATCAAACTGCATCAACTACTTCAACCTTGTGATTTTTGCCATGGTTGATGAGCTTCACGAGAAGATGTTGGAGTATTCAAGGAGGGAAAATGCAGAAAGAGAAACAAGGAGCATGGAAGGTACCCTTAAGCTTGCAATGGAGCATTTATCTGATATGTACTTGCAATCATTGAAACAAATAACAGAGTCTCCAGCATTTAGAACATTCTGGTTAGGCATATTGAGAAGAATGGACACATGCATGAAAGCTGATTTGGGACAGTATGGTCAATCAACTTTGAGTGATATAATCCCAAATTTGTTGAGAAAGATCATAACTCAGATGAAGGAAGAGGGAATTTTGGAGCCAAGAGAAGATGATGATATGTGGGAGATTACGTATATTCAGATACAATGGATATGTCCTCCTCTCAAGGATGAATTGTTTCCATTGTAGACTATTTTTTTTTTTCTTTTTACCCTGTTTTCTGTGTCATTTTTAACACCATTCACTGGTTTTTGTAGCACACTTTCTCTGTTCTTCAACTTGTGTTCAGCGGATGTAAAACAGTAGTATCATATACCCTTAACCTTAGTGCATAATAGTTCTTTATCATATATCCTTGAAGATGTTCTAATTTCATTGCAACATCACACTACTTTATATCTTGGAAAATGTAAACCGTGAATGCATTACTTTTTTTTTCAAGATTTGGTTTCGATCTCATGTTATACCATACTTTTTATTTGGTGTGTTTGTAGAATACTCTTTGTGTTTTTAAAATACACTATTGGAAATGACTTTAATATTTTAAAATATATTAAAAAAAATTAATATACCAACATGATTATATTTTTAATATTTAGTAGAGTACAGCAAGAAAAAAAAAAGAAAGAAACTTTTGTTTCTTGATTCTTCATGGCAATGTCAAAGCAATTTCAATGTTTGTTGACTCACCACCCTTTTAAATTTCTGCAATGTTTTCATCTATTTAAAGAATTTTGAGGTGAATTTATTTTTAAATATAAAAACGGATATCAGTTTATTCCTTCAAAATTAACATCGATTTAATTCGTCATTGATAGTTTAAAATCTTATTTTAACAAATCTTGGTCCAATAAATTCTAATTTACTGCAATGAATGAAAATTTGAACTCAAATTATATGTTTAAAATCAAACTGATCGTCAAACGGACAATTAAATAGTTGAAGTTTAATATAAATTTAATTTCCATAAAATGAATAGGTCTAGATTTGTTTATTTTACAAGAATAGAGAAAATATTTAACTACTAATTCAATTGTGATTAACTGAAATTGAGAAATAATAAACTGTATTTTAACATTATAAAATAATAAAGGTTTCTAAGGATGAACCAACATAGAAAATAATATAACATATAAGATATTTATATACTAAAATTATTCATGGTGAAAGACGTTAATTTTGATGCATTATCATATAAAAATTTTTACTCACCATATAAAAGTCACCTTAACTATGACTTTTATGGGAGTTATCAAAAAATCAATAACCTTCCATATATAACAATTAAATAAAAATATAAAAGAACTTTTACATTGCTAACAAATTTTATCGAATTTTTCACTAATTTTACTATTTTTCAACAAACTGTTTGCTGTTTCAATTTTCAGAAAAGTCTAACTCTGCAATTCCTATTTTAACAAATATGCGGAAAAAAAAAATTGGACCATCCGGTCCATGAATATAGTACACAAGATATTCCATTGTTCAATGGTGATAATGGCTTCTCCCTCTTTCATATTTCAGTTCAATAATGATGCGAGAAAAGAATCTAATTCTTATTCGGGTAAAATACGGTTTAGAAAAACTCTTCCAAGCTTGGGTCAAAAGTTAGTTTGATTCTATACTATAAAAATAATGGTTGTAATATTCGTATTTCTAAAATGTGGTAAAAAAAATCTAGCATTGATGGTATAAACGCTTGACCAAGGGCCAAATCCACTATTCTTAAAAATATAAAGGCAAAAAAAAAAAAAAAAACCAACGTTTCTACATCACAGAATATTCAAACCAATTCTTGAATTGTTATACAAAAATGTTATATAGAAAATGAGAATTAGCAGAGCCTTTGCAGGTTATATTACCAGTGAGAGGCTCTTGTATACATTGAAATAACAAAAGAGACAGCGAACAAAAACTCTTACATTGAAATAACAAAGGACAACAAACTCTTGCTAACATTATTTTAAAGCTGATTTATGTTTTTTGATCGGTTGTGTAAAATAGACACATTATGCAAGAGTTGTTCTTCAGCTCAAGTGCCATAACAAAACATTACAAAGAGTGGCATCAAGATTCTCAATTCCGTGGAGGTGTTAAGTTTACTATTAACATTTAATTTCCATTCAAGGACAGATAAGTTACAGAAATGTGCTACAAATTATTTAATGGTGCACCAAAATTATTGTTAATTACCCATACAAAAATATTACCCTTTCTAATCAACTTCTCCATTATCAGGGAACACAAAGGTCAAAAACCTTACTGGGTGCATCTCTTTATCAGCCTGTAGACGATGTTCCCTCCAAAACTGGTGCAATCTATCAGATATCACCACCCTTTCCAGGATTATCTACTAAAACAGAAAAAATAATAAACATTGCAATATCATTTTCAAATATTTTGGAATAATCAGATACCCTGCATTATTCAAAATAAACAATCAAACGTGTAAACATAGAGTTACAAATCCAAACTGACAGAATATGAAAGCACACGCACACCTCTTATGGATAATGAATCAATAATGCAAAGCAAACTACCCCAAAACTAGATTTCAATGTAACTAACTTACACTGTCCAACGTTATAATGAAGTTTGCTGGCATCCTAAAGTATGGATATTGAGCAATCACAGCATTCCAACATATATTCTGATTAAACAACAGCACCAATCACACCTCCTTCTGCTATTCGTCAAAACAAATGTAATGTTAAATTGAGAATACCTCCTGACTATGTCATCCTTTAGCCCGAAAATGTCACATTATTCTCCAAAAATTTCAAAATATGGTCTGAATTGTCCTTATGCAAGGGACACACTATACGTTGCAAAGGATAAGTGTGGACAACATTTGAGATTTCTAGGGACTAATGTCAGCATTTTACCTTCTTGAGGACAGATGTGCTGCTGTTATATTTTAGTCCCTGTTTTTCTCTCTAACAAACATTAACACAAGTTTTTCTTCATTTTATGGCATGGTGAAACAGACTCTAATCTGACTTATATGAAATCCCTAACTACTTCATAGCAAGCAAGTCATTACTAAGTTTATGTTATCATATGAGGACTCAGGTAATAGGAAGGAACAGTCTCACCAAATCAAGCTAATGATTCTTATACGACGTCCACTGGTACATGAACTATTCAAAAAGTTAAAAGAGTGAGCTTTCTTTCCCAAGTTCACTCCGATAACAGTGTCAATACATTGAAAAAAAAAATGCTAATTCCATTGATTACCAATCACCAGATACCGTTTGCTGTATTGAAAAGGAAATCATTGACAAAATTGAGAGGACGACAAAATCATGTTCAGGGTTGCCTCCAAAAATCCAAATCAATTAATATAAAGGGAAACCAATATAAACCTTTAATCATGGAATATTCCTATCTGAAACTAAACTCCATGTATTATTCACAACCGGTGTTTTTGTTAGACATAAGCATTTGTTGAACATCTTAGGAACTTAATTTGACAATAGTTATGTTCCTATAAGTATAACATCTTAATCCAGAAGTACATTCTTGAACTTATAGGAAAAATTCAAAATGTTGTTTAATATTTTCATTCCATAGCAAACAAATTTGGTCATCACATTCAAGAACATAAAGGAAATCAAATATCTGCACAAATGTGTGTAATAGATAGCTATTTTATGTTTATACTATTAAGAGTATAAATAATTAATAACCACCAAACCCAACTAAAAAGCCTATTGCTACATTTATACCACTACATTTATACCACAACAATTATACTATAGCAGCACACCTTATGTCCCCAAACATACATATCCATCACATTACAAAATTAAATATTGTGTACTAAAAGAATTAGCTATACAAGAAAAATATACTCAGGGGTAAGTCCAGGTAAGCAGCTTAATTATGTACTTATCATGCTACTGTTTATGTGTAGGTTGTTTCTATAATTGAAGTATTGACAAGGTTAAACTATTTTCATATAAGCTGTAGCCTATCCCGAGAGCTTAGTGAAATAACCTGAAATGTTAAAACATTTACAGAGAAAATCATGTGCTATCTTCATTAGCTTACTCAAACACTCGCATAAATATTATATCATAATTCCTGATAAACTATAAATAAGTTCTTCAAACATTCCAAACACACCCTTAATCGTTAACCAACCAACCAACCCACCCACCTACCTACATCATTCACTGAGATTCTCCGTGGAAGTGTCGGTATCCTCCTCATCACCTTCCTGAATTTTGGCAATCTCAGCCTGCGCCCTCTCGAGAATCTGCTTCTTCTGCAGCTCCAACTCCCTGTTAAAATCCAGCCTCATCTTCTCCAACTCCATCATCTGCTGCCTCTTGCTGTTCTCAATCTTCTCATAAATCTTCCCAAACTTCTGAATCGAATCCGCCAACACACGGAACGATGTTTCATCCTCCTCATCCTCAGCAGCAGCAGCACCGCCACCACCAAACTCCTCTTCTTCCTCATCATCATCACTCTCAGACTCCCCTGGACTATCCCTCATCTCATCAAATCCATTGGACCTGTTCAAGTAAACCCTAGTGTTCATAAACACGTACTCCCCAGAATCCACCCCACACGCAAGCCCATACTCTTGCCTTGCAGAGGATGCCATCAACATGTCCATCTTCTTGAAGTAGGGCCATTTGCAAGAGCCCATCCCCATTTCATCCATTTTCGTTTTCTCCTTCTTGTACTTTCTCTTCAGCTTGTCCAGCACGCTCCTACACTGCGTCACGCTTCTCTCTGTCTTCAATTCCTCCGAAACCTTTTCGGCAACCTCGTGCCATTCCTCGGACCTTAAACTGTTCCTCCCGAGCTGGAGGAACTTGTCCCCCCACACCTCCAGCAGCACGAAAGTCTCGTGCTCGCTCCACTCTTCACCGGAAGAGCCCGAACCACGCGAACCGTACGACACTTTGAAACGTGGCGCGAATTCGTAGGAGCCTGGCGCGACTACCACCTTGCGCTTCTTCGGGATCCGGGGATACCCTACGACGTCGTTTTCGTCGTACCCGTTTTCGCCTTCGTCGTTGTCGTCGTTGAAATCTTCGGGTTCGTTTTCATCGTCGTCATCGTCGTCGTCGACCATGGGCTGGTCGTAGCGCGTGGGCATTGGGCGGTGGTAAGGAGCGGCGCGTGCGGGGTGTTTGTGTCGGTGGGAGGGGTTCTGACGGTTGAGGGAGAATGACTTGGGAGGGTACCTTGCGTCGTCTTCCATGTCGTCCATGGGAGTGTGTGATTATTGGGATCGCACAGATTGCACGAAGAAAAACCGCGATTTTAAGTGAGAGAATTAAGGAATGATAGGAGAATTTAATTGGGGAAGGGTGAAATTGGGTTAGGGTTTTTGTGTGGTGTCAAATTTGGGAATGTTTCGATCTTCAGACACTTTTTCTCTTTCCTTATTTTGTGTTTGCGAAGGAATAGTGTTTGGGCTGAAAATAGTGGCCTTTGGGTATGGGTCAGAAATTTAATCGGCCTCATTGATAAGGTAGTGTTTTTTTTTTTAGATGAGCTTCTTTTATCATTTTTTTTTTTTTCTTCTTCAGAACATTATTTTTTAAAATACCAAAAATTTTCTCATCTCTTCACACACCCATTTAAAGATGATTGATACTTATACCTCCTACTTTTACTAATATACCTTCATTTTTTTTCCTCCAAAATATTTATATCTTTTACACTTTTGAAAGACACTTTTAGATTTTCAGAATTTTCACACATTCCAAAAAGTATTATCTAAATTTTTTTTTGAAAAAAGTTGTTTCTCAACCTCTCGAGGATTTAATAAAAAATACGACATAGTTTCGTTCGTTTACATTTTTAAGATTTATTATCATTATGATTGAAGATTTTATGAGTTTTTTATATATTATTCTTGGTTTCATTTCTTGAGTTTTTTATATATATCATTTACCTTCTTATTTTTTAAATGGATTTAATTTGGTTTCTCACCTTTTCGTACGTTTTCATTTTCTCGTATTTTGATATATTGCAGATAATTGAGAAGTCCTTAGTATGTTTTCATGCTTAATATACATTTATTTCTTAAAAGACAGATATTTTAATCTAACTTCTATTTTTAGTTTTATTATAAAATAAATTTGTAATATGTTTTTTTTTTCTTAAATCAAGAGTATACACATACACTATTCTTCACAATAATTTCTTTTGTCAATTTAGTGACATATAAATGAGAAAGTGTCAACCATTTGTGATTACAATTTCTTCAATCCCTTCATCAAACAAAGAATGAAAAATGCAGCACTAATGACACTTTAGCTAATCAAATATCACTTCTTCTTCTTCTTCTCCATTATTTAGTTTGAAATGGAGTTGAGGTTCACATTTTCAGGTTTTGTTTCTTTCAGTTAGAGTTTCTCTCTTGGTCTTCCATTACGATTTAAAGTGCTTTTTGTGACATATAGCACAGTTATGATAAATTGGTCATTCAGTGAAACAGTGGTTGGTTTAAGAATAAGAAATCAAATAAAATACGAAATCAAAATCAAACCTTTTTTTTTTCCTACCTACAATCATGGCTGGAGTAATTATCAATGGTCCAACTCATTCATTGTTCTACCAAAGCCATTGAGAAAAGAGAGATTTTTCTATGTAAACAACTCACACAGTGAAAAATAAAGCCACATCTATCTACAAGTCACTTGTTTTAAGATATTTAAAGAAAAAATAATTTTTTTAATAACTAAATTTTATTAATTTATTCTTACTATCTGAAATGACATATTCCAGATATTTTTTTATTTTCTCGAAATGCATTCAAACCAAACACCACCTACCCACTATAAAGAAAAAACATGACCAGAACTAGAAACAAAGAGTAATGATAAAGTACTAAGCATAAACTACCACATACTACAAATTCTGAACTTGCTATGTAAAAGATCGATTTTTTTTGTCAGACCAGAACTATGTGACAGTAATGTTTTTAACATCATGTCCACACAGTAGGTATAATAACCGTGTCTACGTGAATGTATCCAGATTTTGTGTCATTTTGTAGTTGAAGTTTTGCTCCACCATAGAGACACGCCACACTGAAGCCAACACAGCATAGCATAATTGTTCAAGTAGAGAATGCAGACTGGTCCAGTTTACATTTACAGCTTCTTTTAGTTTTTTTTTATTCTGGGTCTATTTAAACTCAAATTTATAAAAATGAGTCTGTTTTTGCAAAATTAGGATCAAGTCATCAGTTGAAAGACGACATTACAGGTGAAGTCGTTATTCACTCTGTCAATTTTTTTTTCTTTTTTCAAAAAGTGAAATCGTACTGTGGAAGACCGATTTCTATTAAAAGTGAAGTCATCCTCGTACATGACGACTTCATTTTTTGAAAAAAAAAAACGGTAGGGTAAAAAACAATTTCAGTTATAATGTTGTACTTTATCTTAACGACTTGATCCTATTTTACAAAAAAAAATAAATTCAACAAACCCATTTTTATAAATTTAAATAGACTCAGAAAATACAAAAAAAACCATTCTTTTAACTTTGTCTTTCTATATCTATAGATATAATATAACAAATTAAGACAATCTTTGTTATCGGAAAAAACAGACTACATTAAAAGAGATTAATAATGTTTCATAGTAAATTATATAGTCATAATATCTGAGAATGAATCCACATGGTCCATGTTCATTACCCCATCACCATCTACCACCAAGAAACATTAGATGCTAGTGTTCCACCATACCGACAAAATAATTGGAATATACTGCAACAGTGTTACACAATGTTGAGGTCACTGTATATTCTGCTGTATCTCATGCAAATCAAGTGATAACCGCTTTGTGTATAGCTACTTCACTGCACAATTTATGACTGCATAACCACCATCAACAACTTTCTTCTCATTCTCTGCTCAACTTTTTTTTTTAATCTAAAGTTTAAGTCTGAATGTGCAATATGTTGAATAATTGGAGAAAATATATTTCATGGTCCTAAGTTATAATTTATTAGCCTTAACTCAAATTATCTTCGTATGTCTTATGTCGCACTAATTCATAGTGATATTGTATAAATTGAAGACAAAGAGAATTTCAACTTACTTTAATTTTACAAAATTTGCACAAATTTCGAAAAGAAAAAAAAATGTGATGAAGTGTATAATAAGTTAGTAATATAACGCGTGTAACAAGAAATAAGTGGATGGTCCGTTAGCGACCTAATCTCGGGTAAAACAGAATGTTATAAGAAAAATTATTAGGATAAGTTCTAACTTAATACCATATTAGAAGTGGATTTTAAGTTTAACTCAACTCCACAAAACCGGCTTATAAGATGAGGATTGTACTTACTTATATATTGTAAATTAACCTTATCTGATGTGCGAGATCGAACATATGAAGACAAAATATAAGTCTGGGGATGAGTGGGCAATGATGAATGCGAATGTAACTTCACGTCACTGGCATGTGGTAGAGCTGGGCTATTACTTTGAGGGAGGGTAACTTGTGAGGTTGCAATAAACAACATTTTCCTAACCCTCCAACTGCACATTAAATTCTATTCCTCTTTCACATTCATTCACATGCAAGCCACAACTATATAAATCCATGCATACCTACATCGTCCACTCAGTCAGCTGTGTACACTGTTACTTTTTCTCAGTATAAAACATCATAAGATGGTGATGCAGAGGAAGTTCGTTTCGGTTATTGTTTTAGGGTTATGTTTGGTGCTGGGAATGTCCCACTACGTTAATGCAAGAAACTTGGAGAAAACTTCAAAGGAAGAGGTGAAGAAGCCGGAGTCTTGCATAGATGGAGGCTCCGGTGGTGGTTTGGGTGGAGGAAGTGGTGGTTTGGGAGGAGGATATGGCGGAGGTGGTAGCGGTTTAGGTAGCGGATTTGGAGGAGACGGAGGAGGTGGTAGTGGTCTAGGTGCCGGAATTGGTGGAGTCGGAGGAGTTGGAGGTGGTGGAGTTGGTGGTGGTATAGTGGGTGGAATTGGTGGAGGCATTTACAAAGGAATTGGAATTGGTGGTGTTGGAGCTGGTGTAGGTGCCATTGGTGGAATTGGTGGTGTTATTGGTGGTTTCGAGAATGTTGAAGCCAATAAGCCTTGAAAAATAATTGCAGACTCTGTTCTGTCATTAGTGTTTCATTTTCACTTCCTATTTTAATTTGTTTTCACTCTAATATTGTATCCACAAATAAGTTCACGTAGATGCATGCATGTTAAATTTTCCGTTCATGTTATGTAAAAGATTCCAAGAATATATTATATATATACGTGTCGTCCAACATTGCATGTCTTATATATATATATAAGAATAAATTTTACTGAGACAAGGGTATGTCAAAAAGAAGAAGTGTAGAAAGAATAAATGGATCATACTGAATCTGAAAGCCCAAATGACCAAACATATAATTCAAGAAAAAACAATTACTAAGTACACCTTGGTCGAGTTTGAATGAAGTGGAAGAATATTGAAATAAAAGTGTTTCATTGTAGTCAAAAAGTAAGTAGGATGTATAAAAAATGAAGAGTTTCTCATTAATTTGATCATGAGAAAAATAATTGTAATTTGCGTAATTAATTAAGTAAACGGAGTTGGGCGGGTGCATTGCACTGTAACGGGGTCAAAAGTGGCCATTGAAATGAAGAAAACTATACATGCAAGGTTTAATTTCTGGTACGGATCACTCATATTAGCGTAGAAAGGAATAAAGTAGTGGGTTATGTTATGGGTCAAACTTGGGAAAAAGGAATCAATTTCTAAATCATGTTTACACCAACTTCGACATCATTTTTTTTTCAACAAATATGAAAAAAAAAATTATTCCTAAGTTAAAAATATTAACTTTAAAAACTTATATGGCAGACTTCATAAATTAATGTTCATTTAAAAACATCAAAATTAGTTATAAAAGTGGTTGAGATGAAACAATAGAGTTGTTCCCTTGATATCGTGATTTTCAAACCTTCTTTTCCATCTACATTTCTTGCTTCCTAGAGCTGGGTAAGAATGTTAAAAGATTAATATACAAAAGTGACATGCAAATTTTACTTTATAAATTAATTTTGTGAGTTGAATTAGGTTTAAAATTCACTTTTAACATGATATCAGAATAGTTGGACATTATATTTCATCTGTTATTATACTGTTAATGAATCACCCATCAATTTCTAAAATTAATCACAATTTCAATTTTCAATATTCTATAATATATTATTTATTATATTTCAGAACAAGAATGATTTGCCTAAGTTATAAATTTATAAATTTATGAAGATTGATTTGAAATCAATTGTGAGTATATGTATATATATATATATATATATATATATATATATATATATATATATATAATTTTCAACAATGCATGCCTTTTATAGTTTCTTTTACATAAAAATGAAAAAAAAAACGTGCCCTTATCTCTTCATGTAAAAGAAATACACTCCTAATCATTTTAGCTTTTAAATTTCTACCCTTAATTAATATTTAATTACTTCCTTTCCCTCTTTAACAACGAGTGCCACTTTCTTCTTTCTATATTTTCCAAGTGATCATGCTCTCTGACTTCAGAACAAAATAAGCTGGGAAAAGGCAATTATTATAATAAAATATCATTATCTATCAAAATGTTTCAAACTTTCTGTGTTTTGCTTTATTTTATTTATATATATGGAAATAGTATAATTTAGTCAAAAATATTATAATTATAAAGGTGGGGGGAATGGTTCACTTTTTGCCCCATTTTGATAATCTTTTTTCTGTGTTTGGAAGAAGAACTTAGTTGAAAATCAGTGGTGAATGAGGTGTTATTCCCATCCAAAGTAGAAAATATGAAGGCTTGAGAAATTTTTGTCAAAAGGGCAATTAAAATCCAATTTTTAATGCTAATTATGATATGGTTATTTCTTTTTTGCGTAGTGGGCATCATGATGTGCACTCACAATTCTTAATTACTGGATTTTAAAGGAAAAATCTTTGCTGTAAGTGAGTAGCTTCTATGTGGAAAATAAAATGAAATAAAATAATGATATCCGTTAAGTAATTTTGAGTGGGGCATGGCTTATCCAGTGAATCCTAAAACATGAGACAAACACGACCCTAACCATGTCACTAAGTGACGTTTGCAAGCAAAAAGGAAGAATTAGAATTGAATAAAAAAACAAAAAAGACAAGACATATATATACGTCGTTATGTTTTTTGTTTTATTCATGAAAGAGAGGGTTTGGTCAAGAACGAACCCACACCAGTTTGCTGGCTAAGAAACAAACCATGCTAAGAAAAAAAAAAAGGGCTCGTTGGGTTTCGTAGTTTAGCCCAATTCTTTTATCTAGAGAGGCTCTGTAATTCTTATTGTAGACGATAAAACCGTACTCAACAATCAAGAAATTAAGCAAATAATATATTATAATCAGTTTAGTTAGCATAGATGATGTTGACTCTTAGGTTCACATATATGTCTAGGAAAATTCATTACTATAACTTTAAAGGTTGCAACACGATATTAAAAAAAATTAAACTTTCAAGAATAAAATTCTTGGTTAAATCAATGTGAATTTGGACTAAGGTTTTGAAAAACCAAAATTTGCTCTCATTATATATATATCAATAAAAATAAAATAAATATAGAAAAGTAATTATGGGGTGTTTTAATTTTTTACAAAAAATGTTATGCCTGTAGTGTAATGTAACGCTTGTCTTCATGGTCATACTCTCATGCTTCTAGTATATATATGAGACTTCCAACGCATACTCTCATGCTGAGATATATACATATCAAACTTAGAATTAGACATCACTGGATGGTCTAATAGTAGAAATAACTATAAACCCAATAAATAACAAATTTCGCTAATTAGACCTTCATATACATCTCAAGCGTTAAATCTAGTATTAATAAGTGATCCGATAACTGCTAAATGGAACAATGAACCTAACAAATAACAAATTTAGTTAAAGAGACTCTAATCCATGATTTTAATACCATGTTAAGAAGTGAATTTTAAACCTAATTCAACTCTATAAAAACAACTTATAGGATTATACATATATATTCTAAATGAACTTTATCTCTGAATTATATAAGACTTCAACAAGTGATGGATCTTAGTTTCTATCTTAAGCTTTTTAGCTACCAATGGAAGGATTTTGGCGTGGGTCATAAAACTAGGTTTTATGGATTTTGAAGGTGATTTAAAGTATTGGAAGGTCAAAAGATGGAGAAAATTATACATTTTTTCAAGCTATTTTTATCAAGTACGAGGTCTTTTACAATATTTTGAACTACAATTAGTGATAATTCAAGCCTTAAATTTGTATCCTGGTATTCCATTTGCAGCATGTAGTGGTTAGTGGTGAAGAGTCAGAATTTGAAGTAAACTTGTATTCAACTTTGACCTTTAGGTGCTGCCAAGAGTCAAGAAGTCACATAGGGCATCAATTTGAAGCTTTGAACAAATTTTTGGGATAAAAATTACTCTGCAATGAAGAACATACAACAACACACATACATATTTATCTTTAAAATTGACTTTTTCATCATAAAAGAACCGTTTTTTCTGCAAAATTAATCTTAGTTTCCATGTCACCATTCCATATTTGGATCGTGCAATGGATATCAATTTTATTTTCCATCTTCATTTTGTACTGTTGTCAGGGGAAAAAGTTTGTGAATTTCGTGTTCTATTTTATTTTTTGGATTGATCTTCACAAACAAATAGGAATGGTTGAATAAAAGAAAGTTGACAAATGTTTTCTATCTGGTCCACACAATTCCACTAACATATCACGTGTGTCAATTCCCACTTTCAATTTACGCACAATGCAGGGGATGGGGACAGAATTATTTGGATTCGGAGGTGGATACGAGGAAGACGAAGACATGAATTTGAGGAAAAAGAGAATTGAAATGAGATTAGTTGAATTAAAAGAAAAAAGAGTCGAGAATAATGAAAGAAAAGTTCATGACAATTTGTGATTGAGTCACTTGTTGAAAAATAGTTTTTCTTAGTTGAATAAATTGTAATATTATGATTTTAGTATTGGGATTGAAATTAATTAAAATAAATATTTGTCATCGATATATTATATACAGTAAAAATGTTAGAGATTCTACATCAACTAGAGATGAAGTGGATGTAAATCTCATTTTGTAAGTCGATTTTGTGAGTTTGAGTTATATATATTATTATTGGATGTATTATTCTATTCATTAGTCTCACGTCCAAGATGTATATATCTTAATATGAGTAAGAAATGCATTAATGTCGTAATGTCTAATTTCACACTTTCACTTTCGAGATGTATAGTATATTGTGGGGTTGAGGTAGACTTAAAATCCTCTACTTAACCAGATAGAATATCTTAAAGTTTTTTGTTGGAGGTAGTAGTATTTCCTAATAAACTCTTAAAAAATTTATACTTTCATTTTTTAATAAATAAATGGTACTCACCCTAATCACATAAACTAAACAGTAAGTCAATTTTGTAGGATTGAATTAAGTTTAAAGTTCAATTCTTAACCAAACAAATTATCTTAATGTTGGAAATTTCACATTGATTAAAGATAAAGTCAATTCATAATATATAAATGGATGCAATCCTCACCTTATAAGCTAGTTTTTTGGGATTGAATTAGGCTTAAAACCTGTTTTTAACATTGTATAATAAATTTATGCTTTTTTTTTGTATAATAAATAAATTGCACTAGTATTTTCACAGTAAATAGTAAACATGAACCAAATAGAGTTTTGTAGTTAAAGATAATTAATATAATAAAGATTATATTTATTGTTTTATATTATTTTCAAATCTTCATTAATTACAGAATCAAATAATGATTATAGTTCACCAATGTCTTTTATTTCCTATCCAAAAATTATAAATGTGCCTTTTTTTTGTTAAGAAAAGAAAAATACTAGTTACATAAAATTAATAAAATTTAATAATTATTTATTTTGAATAAACTTTCCTCGATTCATTATGAATGAAAGACTACAAGATATCAGATACAATATCGTGCATATGTGTGGGATAATAAATATCATAACTAATAAAAATAATATTTCAAAACTTGAAAAATTCATTTTTACTATCTTTTAGTTTAATTTGATCCAGAGTTATTGCAAGATTCCACCCAATATATATTATTGACGATGATGTGTTATAAAGAACTTCTAAAAATAGTAATGAATTGACAGTGACATAATACGAAAACGATATAAATATTATATAGTTAACAATAAGATTGAATAATACATATATATATATATATATATATATATATATATATATATATGTGACGATAAATCTATTTCAGAAATAAATTTAAAATAATTAGTTTTCAACTTTATTAACATATTATGATTATTTGTATAAATTAAGATTAAAAACAACATAACATTATGTGTTGAAACAATACCACTTAATTTAAAAGAATATATAAACAACATTATGTTTTGTAGAATACAATTCTGATTTAACATTATAATGTCTTATTTAAATTAATAAAAATAATATGTGTATAATATAGTGTACTAAGCTTTAACAACAACTTCACCTTCTAAATTTTATATTTAATGCCGAGGTATATCCATCTCGTGCGTATGACAAAAATTAGTGGATGGTCCGTTAGCGGCCTGATATCGGGTGGAACAGAATGTCCAAGAAAGTTCGCTAGGATAGACTCTAATTTGGCTCTGATACCATGTTAGAAGTGATCTTTAAACCTAACTCAACCTTACAAAACTGGTTTGTAATGTAAAATTTGCATCTCACTTATATACTATGAATTGACCTTATCTCTAGTTGATGTAGGACTTCCAACAGTAGAGGCAACTTGAATGATATGTAATAGATATAATATTCTCCAATTTACACTTGTGTTGGTCACTTTATTTCATGGTTGAGGATATGGAAATGATGTGAAAAGCTTTATATTAATATTGAAGGTACCCACCAAATATACTCACTTGCGTTTCCCATTTGAATAATAATAATAATAATATATAGTTTTAGTGTGTTGAAGAAAAATGTATCTTCTTTGAATCTTGGGCAACTGAGGGAGGCTTATTTGGTAGTAGTTTGAAGACACACTCAAATCTCCCAATTTGTCTCTTTCTTTGAGTTTTTGACAAACTAAGATTTCTCATTCTCTATATTGCTTTTTGGTGCATTCCTCATTTTGGATATCATTTTCCATCCTTTTGCCATTATCAAAAGCAACCATCTCATTTTCACAATAAAATAAGAACCATCCAATCAAATTCATTCTCTAAGTTAGGCGTGTTAGGATATAACTTCAATCAATTCAGAAGAATTATGATTAATTGACTGTAAAAGAAATTTTAGCAAGAGGGGTGTTTTTTGTAAGATACAAAAAAAAACGAAATAAGACTAAATTTATGTTTATAAATAAGACAAAGATCTAATACGAAACTCTATTCCAAAACCAGAAATTGAAGCTCGGTTTTTTAATTTATCTTGTATACTTTAAAATATCGGTTATATTGTTTGAAATTCAAGTTAATTTTTTATATTGGTTAAAAATAAAAATGTTGGAGTATTATACAAGTATAAAGACTCATAAATTTATTGTCTTAAAGTTTTGGGAGTTAAAAGTGAAGTTAATCTCTTATGTGGGTTAAACTCATGTTTCATTGGTGTTGTGTTTGTTCAACGAATTCTTTTTATGAAAGATCTATGAATAGTATCAGATGTCCATGTATCAAAAGTCTTCCTTACAAAAGGTTCAAGTAAACATGTTTGGTTAAGATAAACAACAGTACGAAAGGAGTATTCGTGGTTGAGAATATTTATGCTCAAAGATGATTGTTGGGAATTCAAATAAGTTTAAATCCCACGTGGAAGAAATGAGAAAGTTGAACATTGTATAATAATGAAAATCCGTAAACTTATTAGTTTAAGGTTTTAAATTGGAAGTTATGTCAATTTCTTACACAAATTGATTTTAAGTTTCATTGGTATTGTGTTTCTGGTAAACCATTCTCTAAAGATTCATCAGTATTAACAAATCTAGGTATAAAGTGTTGTCAATCTCTTATATAGATTGAACTCAAATTTTATTGGTAGTGTGAAGCCTTCATTAAAGACCCACCCATATTAAAAGAATAACAAATCTTACACAAAGTTAGACAACCTTACTTTAGTTGTATTAGAAGAGTGTAATGTTTTTTATGGTACAAAAAGGGGAGAGGATTGGTTACTTCTGCATCACTCAATGGAAACTAAATTGTGTCTGCTGGGGAAGGTATTATTGAATTTGATTATGTATCATAAGCTCACTCACTAGAATTTCGTCTACCTTCAAATTTGTGGACAAAAAGGTTTGATTGTTGCCATCAGTCACATGCATGCACTACATCTGTCTGTGTTGTCGCAACACACCATTGTCTTCCTAGGTCTTCACGAATCACATTTGTTCACATTCGTGAGAAAAATATTTTGAATCACAAAATATCAATATCATGTATATGGTAAAAAAAAAATTAGAATAAAAATTCGCACAATTTTCTCTGTATTCTTTCAGTTTTTTTTTTTATTAATGATATGACATGGGAAGCAAAGATATTGTTGAAGATCATTTTGGTGGGTCAATGTGTTGGACATAAGCACTTCAATTCACATTTCCAACTGAGGGAGGCTTATTTATTACTATGCTTTAAACACATAATATGCACCTCAATTCATGCTCTGACTTATGTGATAAAGAAAGTGTTTATAGGTTCAACTTTGTGAAGTAGAGTTGTTTTCCTTAAGTCACATCATACTCACTCTATCAGTGTTTCATACATAGGTAATCATTGAAGTTTTCACCTCAATTATATCCTATGAAATTGTTTTACTTTTAATAATAATTTAATTCTTTTCATATATATATATATATATATATATATATATATATATATATATATATATATATATATATATATATAAATTAGTCTCGTTAATTATTCCAGTAAAAAATTAAATATTTTTTCCGAAATATTAACTAATTTTTGTTAAATTTATTTGATATTTTTAATATATTTTACAATAATATATGAATTATTTTTTATATTTCTGTTTTGATGTCAACCGAAAAATTATCAACCATATTTAAAACGTCATATAAACTTAACAAAATTTGATTAAAAAAATTAAATATACATATTTTCAAAGTTTGGAAATTAAATTGAAATAAAATTTAAAAACGAAACTAATTATAATTTAAAAAAAATTGAAAGATAAAAGACACATTTAACCTATTATTTAAAATTTCCTCTAAAAAAGTTTACACCGGCATGAAACCATCTACAATAAGCTTGTGGTTTTTCCTAAAATATCTCTTTTCAGTTTATTTCATTTTAAAATTAATATTTATCTTTATATCCTTTCTGATCCTAAATTTTACTCCTAAAACATTTATTTACAATAAATAAATAAATAAATATATATATATATATATATATATATATAATATCAAATAATACAATTATATGTAAAAATAAATAAGCTAAATCAAACATACATAAACAATTTAAGCACACATCATTTAACTCATTGAATTAGTCTAAACATTTTAATTTTAAATTATTTTGGATACACTATTTCAATTTTGGGTGATTAATTTAAATTTACTTTATATTGGTCTAATGCAAAATTACTTACAAAATATAACATTAAAGAGATTAATTAATAAAAAAGGTAAAAAAACACACACACACGCAAAGCATTAAATTTTTTATTTATGCACACGTAAAAACAAAAACCTAAATGAAGAGTTTCAAAAATGTATTATGTGTAATGTTTGAGGAGAGACACGACAATGTGTAATGAATTTTTTCTTATGTACTATAATTTTTTTTAATTTTATCTAATGTGACACTTCTAACCCTCCTTATACTCTTAATATAAAGTTATTTTTATCGAGTCCAAATGTGAAACACATGTATTATGTGTGATGTGTTATTTTTAGTTATATTGCAATATGATTATTGTATAGTTTGTTATAATTGTTTATTATATATATAAAGTCACATACAATACAACGCATGCAAAATCCACCGACCCAAAATAACATTAAAATCCATTTCTCTCACCAAACTTGGAATGTGAGATACAACTAATATCCCTTTATCTAATTTCCTTATACTTTAAAGTATCCAAAAGTTCTTAAAAGAAACAAATAAAATAAAAGTGTTCGAAGAACTATTTTTTCATACAAGAGATATATTATATTTATATCAAAATTATTTATTTAAAAAAATATATCATAAGATAAAATTATCGGTGTTAAGATAAAATTTATTTTAAGAAATTTCAGAAATAAAAAAAAATGTTAAAATGTATGTGGATAACTCCAACACAAAACGTGGTATTAAAAAGTCTGGTAGATTGGAAAAAATGGAATAAAAAGTAGATGATGATCTATATTACATGAATAAGATATGTGTATTAGATATAACACATATTTAATATGTCGATACATTAATTTTAAAAAGTAATAAAATACGATACGTGATACATGTATATTAAAAAGTATATAATAATTTTTAGAAAAATGATGAATATGTTTGTTATGGTATGAATTTAACTTAAAATCATATTTATTAAAATTATTAATATAAAAAATTATAAATTTTTATTACCATAAAAGTATTTTTGCTTTATATATTAGAGAGTTCATTAACAAATACTTTTATAAAATATTATAAAATACCAAATGCAAGTGCATATCAAATACAGATACGTAAATCAGATCGAATTATCGTTTATAATAATATGATGATAAAACAAAACGTGATCTTTACCTCATCTCAAATACATGTCAAAACGCGCTTTTTATGACGTTTCCATATGCGTGTGACGCGCGTCCATTTATTATGATGACCAAACAAAAACATGACACTCGTTCAAATTATCAAAATCATCTCTTACTACACTTTTCACTTACAAAAACACAACACAAAAAGGAAAGTAAATGCAAACTCCATTTCTAACTCTTCCTAGTTTGGTCTTCTATAAGCTAAAGTAACTTCATAAATCACTTTTACTCAGTGTAGAATTCTTGACTTCATACCTAAATTTTTTACAAGTTTAATAAAATTTTCTAAATAGAGAAAGTGAAGTAAA
>Ga0214544_1000561_pt1 | contig 69535 bp, 25 predicted proteins | sample CNSS3metaG_FD_160074 | JGI IMG/M metagenome (GOLD analysis project Ga0214544, IMG submission 160074) | Root nodule microbial communities from cowpea collected in UCLA plant growth center, Los Angeles, California, USA - CNSS3 | ecosystem: Host-associated > Plants > Roots > Nodule | place: USA... | reverse complement strand
ATCCCCATACCCATCCCCATACCCAACTGAAAAAGTCGGGGATTCCCCATACCCATACCCATACCCAGTCAATGCGGGGATTCCCCGTCAAAACGGGGACGGGTTCGGACAATACCCACGGGGACGGATTTATTTGCCATCTCTAGTGGCAGCGTCTCGGTGTCGAGAGAGATGGAGAGGAGGCTTTCTTTGAGCAATTAGGGTTTAGGTGTCTCATATGCCACATCCCCTTTACTCCGTGCACCCCCCATGCCACTAATTACACCTTCCCCTTTTGTTTTTTTAAATGGGGCCAACCGTGCTCTTTGCACCCCTGGTTCTATTATTCACACTCCAGATCCATTTGTCTTCTTTGCTTGTTGGGGCGGATTTTTGTTTTACTTCGTGCACCTCCCAGATATCATATTCCAACACCCCCATATCTCTGTCTATTATTTTTGGGCATGTTGTTGTATCTATTTTGTGTATCCCCACTAACTACTCATGTACCCCTTTTTTTTATTTCCCACTTTTATCCTTCTTAAATAATTTCATCCTTTTATTTATTTATTTTTTATTTTTTGAAAAAAAACAAAACAAAATATTTGAAAATTATAAAAAATTGCAAAAAAATAGAAAAAAGATCAAAAAAATAAAAATGTTCTCTTTTACTTCATTGTGTATGTCCGATCGCTCGCACCGTATGACACTTATTTTCTAAAAAATACCAAAAATAGTTTTCTTTCTCTTTTAGTGTCTGTCCGACTGCTCGCATCATGTGTCACATATTTTCAAGTAATTCAAAATACCAAAAAATATGAAATTTCAAAAAAATATAAAAATATCAACTTTTTTCAAACAACTACTTTTTTTTTTAAAGAACTACGTAACCCTGATTTCTCATCTTTAATGAGAATACGTAGGACCAAGGTCAATCCTTGTCGGACCCAAAAATCAAAAAAATATTTTTTTTTCTTTTAGTATTATTTGTCTCATTATTTTTGGGGAAAATTAATATTTCGAAAACCACATCAACTTTGCACTTTTAATTAAAGGTACCGCCTTTGGGGTGGGCGCTGTAGGGTGCTAACACCTTCCCTAAGCGTAACCGACTTCCGGATCCAAAAATCTGGTTTTTCGCAGACTTGTCTTATTTTCATGGTTTTCCATAGTTTTCCAAAAATAAATGTGGTGGCGACTCCCAATCTTTTTTTAAACTCGTTTTCTTTTTCAGTTCGCCTTTACCGTCGCTATTCTGGTTGCGACACCAACAACATACTAACACATACTCGTGAACCAGAAGTAAACCAAGCAACAAAGTACTTAAAAGAACAGAAAAAGCTAGCTTCCCTTACCTTGAGTGGGAGCACTGAAGTTCACTGAGAAGATGGGAAAGTACGGCGACTCAAACCAGTGCAGTAAAACTGGAAAACAGATGTATTACTAAGCCTACTGTTTTAGATTCAACACAAACAGAGACCAAGGCACATGAATGGAAAGAGAAGGGTAAAGTCTAAGTTCAACTTACCCGGATGAAACCTTAGAGTGAAACAACGGTTGCTCGGAGGATGCCCTAACAAAGCTCTACGTTCAGCTGCAAGAGGGTAGGGGAACAATCTTCTCTGAAAGTTAGCAAAATGAGGCGTTAGGGTTAGGTTTAGGTGTTTTGGGCACTTCCTGGGCTGGCCTTAGGCCCAACAGATTGGGGCAGTCCCTTAGCTATTAGGACAGAGAAATAAATGGGCTTTACAAAGATATTTCAAACAAAATATAGTTACTTCTTCATTATATTATATTAGGTTAAGTAATAGAATTTGTTGTCCAATAGATATATTTATTATCTTTGGTGTCAAATTTTTAAATATTTCCTGTCAATCTTTAAAAAAATAATTTAAATCTTTAATTACTTGGATGGTACCCATATTGATAGGAGTGTGTCAATTTGGTACTCGCGCAAAAAAAAATGTCAATTGCGTCTCCACTTTGTCAAGGTCCCTTTCAGAAAAAAATAATTAACGCCGTTAACAGCACGTCAGGTGTTTCTGATTTTTTTAATTTTTTTTAAAATTTTTATTAAACTGTTTTTAATTTTTTTTAATTCTTTTTTGCATTTTTTTTTTGTTGCCACGTGTCAAGTCTCTATTGTGACACGTGGCAATGTTAGTTCCACGTGGTAAGATAATGCCACGTGTGACAAATGTCATTGTATTGATTTCAATTTAGTACTCATATATATCATTGTTTTCAATTTAGTCCCCACTTACTTTTGTGTTTTTGGTTCAATTTTATCCCAATTTTTTTTAATAATTGGAGAACATTTTTTAAGTCATTTTTTTATAAGATTGAAAGTAAAACAATATTGTTTCTGTCCAATTCAAGACCAAATTTATTATTTGTATAAATGTTATATTAATATTTTTTTTATTAAAAATAACTTTTTAACATATTACGTTATTGTATATTATTAACCCATATCTTGTCAATGTATTTTTTGATCACTAAATTTTAATATAAATATCAGTATGTTGTAAAAATATTTATATTTAAAATCAGTATCAAAATAATATATAAACATGTAGACTACTTTCTTTTACAAAAATATACATTTGAACTTATATCTATAAAAAATTAAATTAAACTTTTTAGAAAATATGAAATTAAATTTAGTTCAAATCTAAATATTTGAATCTATAATTAATTTGATTAATCTAATAATGTAATAGGTCAAATTTTAAGGATTTTTTTCATCCCTAATAGAAAATGTTGATACAAGAGTGAAAAAATAAATCGGCGATTTTTGTTTGTGGACATACCAGAATGATAATGGCTAAAAAGTAACAAAGCTACTTATTCGTGGTAAACAATTAGATTTTAATTTAGTGTTCGAATTTCTGGCATCTAAAATTTCCAAAGTTCATACTATGATAATCTAGAAGATGACAAAAACAAGTAATAGAAAACGGAAAATCTCACAAAACAACTAATCATATTGTAAAATATGAAACTTACAAATAATTTGTTTGTCCTTAATTTTGAAGAAATGTATTCTTCTGTGATTTTGAATCCATTACAGCTAAATACGTAACGTAAAACGGTAGATGTAGAAAAAGCAGCAAGAAATTTATTTAAGCATTAGAATTGTACTGTTGGTGGGTGGTTCAAAGTTTTGTATAAAATCAAACTAAGTTTAACTTCCCTTGTGAAAAATAATATTTTGAACTACTAACCCGGTTGAATTCAAATTTTGACAATTTATTTACTATTTATTGATTTCCCTCACTCTTGTTCATGTCGTGGTTAAATAATTACTGTTTATGTTATTAATTAGGACGAGGGTTACCACATTTTATTGATATAATTGTTAAAAATAATCATTTATTTGAACTATTAGATTAATAAAATGAAAAGAATTTACATACTTGGAAAGTATTTGCTGCAAAGAAGTCTTCCTTGAGTACCAAGAATCATTATTCCTATGAATAATTAAAATTTATTTTGATAGTATCATGAATGACTTTTTTATGGATTCCGGAATATGTTTGGAGTTAGAATATATATATATATATATATATATATATATATATATATATATATATATATATATATATATATATATATATATATATTTATTTATTTATTTGATTTGTAACCTTCTCATTTTGTCATGTACTCTAGATTAAATTATCTTTTTGCCTTTAATTTTTAAGAAATGTTAAATTGGTTTTCGACTTTTCTTTTGTCTTAATTCAGTCTAAGTTTTTTAAAAAGATTTAATTTGATCTTTATCGTTAATTTTGGTCAAACGGTGTTAGAGTCAATGTCACAAGTTAATTTGTGATTTTTTGGATTTTTTTAATTTTTAAATTTTTTTTACAAATGTCGCTTCATAGTTGTGTCACATGTCAAAATGATTCAATTTGGTTTTTTAGTTTCAATTTAATCCCAATTTTTATAAGAATGAAGCAATATTGTTCCTCCTCAAATTGATACTCAATTTACATTTTGTATAAATTTATGTTGATATTTTTACTAAAATTGACATTTTTATTAAATATTTGTAGAAATATTTTTAAACAAACTTTTTGTTTTTAGTTTTATTATTAAACAAAGTTAAACCCCAAACATAATTTCAATAATTAACCATTTTGTCATCATATTTAAAGGAATTAAGTGTACCAAATTTAAAGTTTCGTATAAATTTAAAGTTAATTTCAAAATATTTCTATAAATATTTCAAAAATATGTTAATTTTAGTAAGAATAAAAAAATCATAAGATTTATACAAAAAGTAAATTGAGTATCAGTTTAAAGAAGGACAATATTGCTCCAATTTTACAAAAATTGGGACTAAATTGAAACTAAAAACAAATATAGGGACTAATATGAATAATTTTGACATGTGTCACAACTATGAAGTGACATATGTAAAAAATTTAAAAAATAAATAAATTTAAAAAAATCAAAAAAATCAAAAAAATTACAAATTGACACATGACGTTGATTTTAACATTGTTTGGTCAAATTAACAGTAATGACCAAATTGAATCATTTTTTAAAAAATAATAACCAAATTGACACCAAAGAATGAAGGACCAATTTGACACTTCTTGACAAAACATGGATCAAAAGAGGAGTTTAATCTACTTTTAAATAAAAAAAATATTAATATTTCTATGAATGTAATTAGAATAGTCCAAAACATTTCATAAAAACATAGTTTTTAGAAAAGTTATTTATAAACGAAACACAATAGGAATAACCATCGTCCAGCTAACCTTTATAGTTGGTGTTGGCAGTTGCGTTACCACTTGCAATCGGAGGTGCCACCGGTATGAGCCGCCACCAATTTCCTCTTTTTTTCATTGATGGTTTTGAAGTTGTCACAGAGATTTTGTGTTGGACGTGGAATAGGGAGCATCAATCCACCAAGATGATTAATTTTGAGAATCAATCCGTAGGTGGATAAGCGGCTTAGCCACATAGTTTGCGAGTTCCACCTTCGAAAGCAACTTAATTCTCATCTTGGTGGATTGACGCTTCCCACTCCACATCCAACATGAAATATATGCGACAACTCCAAAACCATCAATGAGGAAAAAGAGAAGATTGGTGGCAGCTCAAACCGATGACACCTCTGATTGCGAGTGGCGACACAGCTGCCAACACCAATGGTAATGGTTAGATGGGCGATGATTATTTCACTTTGGACTCGCTAGAAGAGATAAAGACGAAGAAAACTGTTGACGCTAAAGATGAAACGAAATTGACATCCCTCGATCGAAACCCTATCCTTTCCTTTGTCAACATCAACAACTTAAAAAATAATTAAAAATTACTTTCAAATATTTCACCTAGACTAACATATCACCAAGTAAAAAATGATTCACTTTTAAGTAAAAAATGATTCACTTTTACCAAATTAAAGTATCATTATCATATCTATAATAACTTATTTATGGTGATAATCCACCATTCTCACAACCAACAACCTCCCTTGCATTCCTTTCCTTTTTTGTGAAAGGAAATACGACCATGAGTAATGTCTTTCCAAATTTCATCAATATTTCTTTTGATCTAAGAAATACCAGAGTACATTTTTGTTCATTTATACACATTTTTTATAATAATTTATTAAACTAAACCAAATGGAACTATTGTATTTGTTGCTTTTCCTTATTGAGGCGCAGACAAAGGGGAGAAGAAAAGGCGCGATCAGTGACACGTGGAATGGTTAACCGTATAAGTTTTGTCGCTCCCGGCACGAAAACAAAGGAGTTTGAAATTAAAAAGCGGGATTAGGGTTTTGTACTCAACTTACCTACGTGCTGCTTCATCTTCCTCTTTCCATTCTTTCATTTCTCTCCTCTTCATCTTCCCAAGATGGTGAACCCTAAATGCTTCTTGGATATTAGTATCGCCGGCGAGTTAGAGGGCAGAATCGTTATCGAACTTTTTCACGATGTGGTTCCCAAAACCGCGGAGAATTTCAGGGCCCTTTGCACTGGTGAGAAGGGCATAGGACCTAACACCAATGTCCCTCTCCACTATAAGGTCCTTTATTTTCTTCTTCTTAGTCTTATTTTCTCGATTATCTTTCCAATTCTGAGAAGGTTCTTCTTTTTTTCTGCTACTGTTAATGCAGGGAGTATGTTTTCACCGTGTGATCAAGGGGTTCATGATCCAAGGTGGCGACATCTCCGCTGGCGACGGCACAGGAGGGGAGTCCATATACGGCCTGAAGTTCGAAGATGAAAACTTGGAACTGAAGCACGAGAGGAAGGGGATGCTTTCCATGGCCAATGCGGGACCCAACACCAACGGTTCTCAGTTCTTCATCACCACCACACGCACTCCTCACTTGGACGGTAAACATGTCGTGTTTGGAAGAGTTGTTAAAGGAATGGGCGTTGTTCGCTCAGCAGAACACGTTGTTACTGGTGAAAACGACCGACCCACTCAGACAGTTGTAATCGAAGATTGTGGGGAAATTCCCGAAGGGCAAGATGATGGAGTTGTTAACTTCTTTAAGGATGGTGACACTTATCCGGATTGGCCCGCAGATCTTGATGTCAAACCTGATGAGCTTTCTTGGTGGATGAGTGCTGTCGATTCTATCAAGGCTCTGGGGAATGAGCAGTACAAGGTTAAAGCTTTTGTTTATTGTGTCTGTAATTGTTGTGATATATGGTAGTAATGATTTGAGTGAAAAGTATAAGCATTTGTATTGTAGTCTCCGATCAGATACTCCTGAACAAAATAAATTATTGTTATCTTATAACAGTTTGACATGTATGCTAAATTTGTAAACTTTTACTAATTATCTTGAAAATCACAACTGTTATAATTTGATGACAGTAAATTTCTTTTATTCTAATAATTCTTATATATGAAGCTAATGTTTTACTGGTACTTACCTGTTTCTCACATAACAGAAGCAAGATTATAAGATGGCATTGAGAAAGTATCGCAAAGCGTTGCGCTATTTGGATGTGTGTTGGGAGAAGGACGACATTGACCAAGGTCAGTGCCTCTTCATTTTGGCTCTTGCTAGTGAAATATATCGGTACTTCTCTGCTTCATCCTTACTTACTATCTAACGTCTTTGCTCTTTCTTTCTACTATGCAGAGAACAGTGCTTCATTAAGGAAGACAAAATCTCAAATATTTACCAATAGTTCTGTAAGTAACCAATACTGCCAAGACTAAAATATATTGTTTAATGTCAAGGACCAGCTCAGTAAAAATCTTAAGATATTTAGCTAGAGGCCCATGAATGATTTATATCTCTAGCTTTTGCTTATTGATAGTTTTAGGGAATCATTAATGATGCATATTCTCTTAGAACAGACTGAGTGGTGATTTATTTTTAACTCGAGGATCAGGCTACTGCCTTGCGAATGCTTGTTTTATTAGTTTGTGCATGCGTTTTACATAAAACTTACTCTCAGGTTTTCAGGTTGGTTGATTTGAGAATGGAGATAATAGATATAACCATGAAAATGTATGTAAATTGTTACCTTAGTGTGTCCGGGTCTGCTAGAATCTTTCAGCCCTCTTTATTTATTTTTCCAATGTATGGCCTTCATAAAATATGTCTTGTACTCGTACTCTTCAGTCACCTTAAAACTAATGCTCTGAGTCCTGTTGTTTTATTTCTTAGGCTTGTAAATTGAAAATAGGTGATCTACAAGGAGCACTACTGGATTCAGACTTTGCAATGCACGATGGAGATAATGCAAAAGCTCTGTTTCGAAAAGGCCAGGTTAGTTGACATCTTCTGATGAAGATAACAGGCTGATGATGAGTTCTTGATACTGGCAAGTGAATTGTGTGCTCTGTAGAATGTTTTAATTTTACATTGTGCTTTTAAGTTTGAGATAATCCTTCTCAATTATTGCAATTCTATTTTTGATTTAGGCTAATTTGGATTAGATTCATGCTATTAGGTGTCTGGACTGTGTTCACATTCTTATTATGTCTGCTTATGTTAGTTGTTATACCTTTCACTATGTACTACGTAGGGGATAAATAATTCTTGTACTGTGCTAGGTGAACCACTGTGTCATGTTTCATATCTTGTATTTTGTTGTTCATGTTTTGCTTGCTTAATCTCAGGCGTATATGTTACTCAACGACCTGGATGCTGCTGTTGAAAGCTTCAAGAAAGCATTAGAGTTGGAGCCTAATGATGGTAGTTGTCTATTTAAATTCGTTGAGTGTTTATTTTATCCCTCCTGCTTCAGTTCATGTCATGCCAGTTTTGTAAAAAGTGGTTATCTTAAATCAACGGATTTGTTATTGAGGAACGAACATCCTGGGTTCTTGATAAACTTGTTCGGATTGAGAAGAATTTTCTCATTTAGGACCTTATTTTATTCATACCAGGGTTGAAGTACTTCAGGATGAGATACAATGCTAAAATGAGATCATGGTGTCGTTGGCTAGCAAACTACTATTTCCATTTCATTATGTTCGTCTTTAGTCCCTTTCAGTTTTCAGTATTTTAGAAAACATCCTGTTTAGGCAAATAAATCCTCTGAATCACATGTTTTCTGCAATCACCTGAGTCTGCATTCTGAAATCTCTTGAAAGGAAAGTAACAATATTGCTGAGAATGAAATTAATGTTTGCTTTTAAAAAAATTGTTATTTTCGATGTTATATATGAAGCAAGTAAAAAATAGAGATCCTACCAATCAATAGACCATGACTTTTGTTTTTAAAGTTTACTGATTTTGTGAAGGTAGCCTATGGTATTTTTTAATAAAGCTTAATCCACTTGCCACTCTGTTTATCAGGAGGGATTAAAAAGGAGTATGCCACTGCCAGGAAGAAGGTTAGGCATTTCATCTTTTTATTTCTTCTATCATGTTACATGCCATTTATTTCATTGTGACAAATGAAATTTATTCTGATTGCAATTTTTGGTTACAGGTTGCTGATAGACGTGATAAAGAGAAAAAGGCTTATTCTAAAATGTTCAAGTAGAGTTCCTGAAGTAATGGTGCATGCGGCTGAAAAATCAGATGTCTGTGGGGGGAATGCCAATTACAGTGCCAACATTTTCTGTTTTTTCTTGTCAGTAGTCTCTGAAAACATCTGATATAGTGTATGTTTTCAAATTTATGCTTTCTAGATTGTGAAGTTGTGACAGAGCTATCCATATCTTACATTTTGTTCTGTCAAACTCTTTGATCATCAGCCTCTAACCGGTGATTTTTGTGTAAAAGAGAAAGGCAGATTGAGACATCTCATAACAAGACTTCCCAACAACTCACTTGCCCTGTTTTTCTTTGCTTTTATCCTCCAATGGTATATGGGCAACCAGAAACATTTCTGGCAGCGTGTTAATATCAAGACAACAAATCAGTAGAATTCCCTTATCAGTTTTATAAAAAAATGAACTTTTCATCCTTCGGTGTAACATGATTGTTGCTTTATTGATTCATTTAAGAAAATATGGAATCATCGACCTGATTTCTTAACTTCCATATAGACATTTTCTTAACTTATACAAAATGGATGATTTTTTTCTAACTATTTTAACATGATTACTTACTGATTTTCTGGACTGCTGTAGTTTTCCCCCTTTAAACTTTGGTAATGATTCCTCAGCAGAGGATTTAGGTGAAACATTTGCCATCACTTCCTCTTCAATAATCGTATCTTGACCTTTTGCACTCCTTTCTGTATACCGTAGCCCCATTATTTTTCTTTTGTTCATACTCCATGACCTACTGGAATAAATCTTGTTCAATCTTGATAACACTAAATCATGGGTAGCCTGAGCTGCATGTTTCTGCTCCATGTAAACAGAAACACGTGAATTTGTGTGTGAAATCTTTTCTTTGGCTCTTCTTGTTAGGGCATAGTATTTTTCATTTGTAAGCTGGACAACGTCTCTGTGATTTTCTGAAAGCTTGATCTGTTGAAGAGCTTTGGCAGAAGATTCTTCCACAGCATCTGACTCCAGCAGTACAGCTCGAAGAGTGAGCTGCAAAGTTTGAGCTGTCTGCTTCCTCAGATGCAGGGTTTGCCTCAGTTTTGCTAGTGTTTGCTTTTCTTTGTTTCTCTCAAGTTTGAGCATTTCCATTTCGTTACGCATGTGATCCAAATTTTGATTGGTTTCTTGGATCATCAATTCTGTCTTGAGTTGCTCCTCTCTTTTGGATTTGATGCTCTTGTGGATGGTCTCCAACTGGGATTCCAGCTTCTCAGTGACAGTTTTTGATGAATTTTCACTTAGTTGAGCGTTAGCAAGATTGGCTTTCTGCTTTTCTAGTTCATCTATGAGAGGCTCCGAGTCAAGCCATGATTGCATGGAACTCTCCTTGGCTCTATTGAGCTCTTCCTTTGCCTTGGCTAGTTCCGCTTTTGCATTCTCCAGAATAATTCCGTGGTTGCCTTCCCCTTCTGGTCCTTGTAACATGACTCTGATGTTCCCTGGTTTGACTTGATGAAACCTTGGATACGCATAATGTTCAATCATTTTTGGTTTGAAATGCTATTTTTATGGGTTGCGGGTAGTGGCTAAAACTATAATGCGGCGACAATTACATGTTGAAACTAAACTATTGTTTGGGATTTCCTAAGATCATTGTTGGTACTTTGCATGCTCATATGAGATACCTATGAAGCGTATTGTTTATGACGGTTCCTTTGCCCTGTATGTTTGTATTTTTCTTGATTGGATATTATGCTGCGACAGACCAATTTAACCAGGACGGTTGTAGCAGTCACACCTTGGAATGATTGTGCCTTTTGAGTGAATTTGATGTTCATTAACAATGGTGCCACAGAGTTTGACTAATCATAAGGAATAATTGATTTTTCTATGTAACTAGTTCCTACTATATAATTAGCCCCACAATCAATAATAGTCATTACATTTTGTGACTAGTGAGGCGTCAACCCAAAATGTATAGTATATTACAGAGCAATAAACGAAACGAAGCAACTGGGAACTAAAAAAATGAAAATATATTCAAATAATGTTCTTTCTAACCTAACACATCTTAGCAACGACAAAAGCGAAGCAACTAGGAATTGAAAAATGAAAATATAAAATCATAAGCGAAGTAACGAGGAAAGGAAGTATAAACAGAATAACCACATTAAAGTTCACACATACCACGTGCTTTGTTCTTCTTCCTTCATCGCAATTTGTGGTTCAAATTCTTGTAGTCGCTTCTTCGCTCAGAATGGCCGTGTCTTCCGCCAGCGTTTCCCTTCCCAGGTAGGTTCTGTTCTCAATTTTGTTCACATATCATTACTTATCGTGCTTATTATGCATGTGTGTGAACCTTTGTGGGTTTGAAAAGTGAGGATGAAAACCATATGATGAATTAATTATCTCTACATTTTGTGCAATTGAACTAACTTCTTTGAAGATAATTGGAGGCTGTTTTGAATTTGATATATGTTTCCTTAAGTAGTTGTTGTCCTCAAACTAATTGGTAAGATGTTGCTGGTGGTGGTTATAGCTATCCAGATTCAGATTATGCTGAGATTTTTGTGGTGCGTCATGGTAAAACAGCATGGAATTCTGAGGGAAGAGTTCAGGTACTTCATATGAACTCGTTTTGATTGGATCGTTTAATACAGTGGGAAATGTGAGGGTTGACCTTTTATTATCTCCAATCCTTTTTTATTAGTATATTTGATGCAGTATATGGGTCCAAAATTAAGGAAGAAGAAAGGAATCAAAACACCGATAAAAATCTCATTAACTTGCATTGATTTCTAAGACTATGTCTCACCTTTACTCCAGTTAGGGGTCAACATGAAATCATAGGAGTTAAAAAAAATGAAAAGTTAAATAAATTTGAATATGATGAACTATTTTCGTGTGCATTGTTTAGGAGTTCTTAATTTTAAATTTAAAATATAAACTAACCGATAAATACTTTATGCCTTATTGTTAACGCACTTTGAGCTAAGTTTGATATCTAACATTATATTCATTTTACTCAAAACATATATAAACTAACATAAGAAAAATCATTTTAAACAATGTAATATAATTAGATGTTCCCATTTGCTAATAATAAATATTTTATTATGTAAACATTTTTTTTAAATTGAGAAACATATTTTTATATAAATCGTGTCAATAAGTGATGATTGAGGAGACGCACATGTGACATGGATTATATACATTCCTGGCATCAATGCCTCACTTATGGACCACTTTTTAGGTTTCTGAATGAAGCTCTTTTTACAAGCTTCTACATTCCAAGGAGAGTTTTTTTTTTTTTTTTTTTTTCCCTATGTGCTTGCATTTATTATTAGAGAAAATTATCGGTGCTCTAAGCTTTCACAATCTTATCAAACCTGAGATGTTTTATACTTTCACTAAATTTTAAATTAATATGAATGGTAAATTAACTTTTATAATAATTATCTCAAGAATTATAATTATCTTAAATTTTTATTAACAATACATTGCCTTGACCATGTTCAATTTTCACACTAATAGTCATTTATGTATATACAGGGACAAGCGGATATTGAATTAAGTGAATCTGGAAGAAAACAAGCAGTTGCAGTAAGTTGGGGTTATGGGATTCTTTAATTCCTTTATGCAAAACCAAAACTTGATCATTAACTCATTTCTTTGATTTCTACCCTAACTAATTCCTGTAAATTTTGTCATGAAGGTAGCTAATAGATTATCCAGCGAACCAAAAATAGGTGCTATATATTCTTCTGACCTGCAACGGGCTTTTGAAACAGCACAGATAATTGCGGTAAAATGTGGAGGACTAGAGGTTTGAACACACAATAGTAATCTTTAAATGTTGCATTTCATTCGTCATATATATATATATATATATATATATATATATATATATATATATATATATATATTTCAACACCATCAATGTTTTATGCTCTAACATGATTTAACTTTGATCGAAAGTATAGGTTGTGAAGGATTTGGACCTACGGGAAAGACACATGGGGGATCTTCAAGGCCTTCGTTATTGTGAATTATCAAAGACTAATCCCATAGGTTATGAGGCTTTGGTGTCTAAGGATGAGGATAGAGAACTCCCTGTAAGTACACCAGAAATCTTTTTGTTAGCATAAAACCCAATGAAGTTTCTATTTGATTAAAGAAAATATTTGATAGAAACATTAATGGTTTGTTTTATTATGCAGAAAAAATGGTGAAAATCAGTTATGTATAACTAGAATGATGAATGGCTTACATTTTGCTTTTGCACATCCAGGGTGGTGGAGAAAGTTCTGTTCAACTGTTTGAACGCTGCAAATCTGCATTGCTCAGAATTGGAAGAAAACATAAAGGTTTTGTTTTGCTAACATGCGACATTGTTTAGAAACAAGTTCTTATGATTAATGTATGTATTAAATTGCAGGGGAAAGAGCTGTGGTTGTGACTCATGGTGCATGCATAGAAACACTGTACAAGTGGGCGAATGCAAAAGGAAGCTATGCAGGGAAAATAGATAATGCATCAGTGGCCGTTTTTGTGTTGTGTGGTGAAGATAATTGGACTTTAAAAATGTGGGGTGATGTTAGCCATCTCACTCAAAACTGATTTCTACACCATTTTCTCAGCAATTCATGCAATGTTAAATCTCTATTTACAGTTATTTTTATTTGAATAATTGTAAAAAGAATCATGTTGTATTGTTTCATAAAAAGACTCACTATTGTTTCTTACAGTTGCCTTTCACTTTCATTTTTATTTCATAAATTCTTATCGCTGCATTTTTTTCTTTTCACATCGTCTGAAATCTTTATTGTTGTCAATTAACTTCACTGTTCCTTGTCTATTAAATGGTAGATGAATAAAATACATAAATTGAACTAAGCTATTATAAAATTAAAGTAAACTACTAAAAGTTTAAGAAAATAAATAAATTATATGATAATTTAAATTATTAAACTGGGATCTTAGTAAATTAAATTAAATTACTGTAATTTACATGCAAATTGTTTTAGTCAATTAAATTGAATTACTCCAAATATTCATAAAACAGAACATTTTTTCTTTAACATGCGCTTAAAAGTCATGAATATCATTCCTGAGTTAACTTCAAAGCTGTGAATAGGAAAATATTTTTTACGTTATATTGGCAACCCCATTTTATGAGTATTTTGGTCATTAAAAAGTTAACTTTTATAATTATAAAGAAAGAAAAAATTGAAGGATAAAATAATAGACTTACTTAGAAAACTTCATGTAATTTATGAGTGTGAATTTATTTGAGAAAATCTGAGTATAAATTAATCATTCAAAAATGTGACTATAAGTCCAAAAAAGCATGACGATGAGTTATTAACTTGAGTTTGTTGGACTTATGTACCTATCAAGCCTATACTTAAATATTATTATTTGGTAGCTCTAAAATAGCTCAATAAACAAATGAAATTGCGAGATTTATGCGATATATTAACCTTCTTAAAATAAGAAGAAAAATAATATTTATGAAATAACATAATTATTTATGATATAAACATAATTTTTAACAATAACATAATCTATTAATCTATTATTGATAGGTTTAAATAGGCTAAAAATACACTAATGACTCTTGCATGAAGAGATGATAATCACACTAACAGGTGCACTTGTTCAATTGTAGTAGTGAGTGTCATATCCATAATGATTTGATCAATTTTGTTTATCAAAAACTACGTTCAATTTGGATTTGTAATAAAACAGGTTGGTTGTAAAATAGAGAATGACATAAAACTCAATTAAGTTTTAAGAACTCAGTAAGATAAAACATGTTGGGATTGGATTAGGGATGGCAATGTGGGCCAACTCGGCCCGTTTAGGTCTGATCCGCACTTGACCCCACAATGCAAGTCGGCCCGCCTTGCTCCGCATTTTCATGCGGGCTGAAAAATCTGGCCCGTCCCACATAACTATGGGCCCGTAGGCCTATGGGTCAGCTCATTTTTTTTAATTTTTATTTTTTTTTTAATTTTTTTTTAAATTCTTATGATAAAACTTTCAATGTTCAAAAAATTGGAAAATTTTAAGAAGTTCACAAAATTAAACAAATACTTTAGGGAGTTGGATGATAAATTGATAATTTAACATTTTCATCATATTCATATTCGTACTTTGGCATACACGATGTATTCTTCAAATTTTAGCACCTTAAAAAAATACATAATATTTGTCTTTTCCAATCATACAAGAATTTAGAATGTTAATGGAAGAGTTCAGAAAAAAAATTAACTAATATACACAAGTGCAATTTTTTTTATGCGGGCTTGCAGACTAGCCCGTGTGGGCTGCGAGTTTTTGCGGGCTTGCGGGTTCACTATCTCGGCCCACCTTGCGTTATTTTTACGGGCCAGCCCAACGGGCTAGACCCATATTGCCACACCTAAATTGGATTTCACAACTCTTTACTTAAGCATGGTTATTATTTCATTGATTTAACAAGTTTCATTCATTGTTCTTGAAAGTACGCTAGTCTAATCCTAAACCCATGTCTACAACCTAGGACCTAAAAGCATTCTAAGTCAGAGTGAAATCTCCACGTCCTGGTGACAAGGCTTCTGCATTAAGATTGAAACTCTTTAACTAGCTAATACATGTAAATGCATGTTTGCCTTCTAACATCATTAGATGATTCAATTGGATCTATAAGACAAATTATCTTTCACCTAACTCGTGTTATATATGCAATGGTTACTTGATCAATTCATCACACGTGAAATACGAATTGAATCACTAACATATGAAAGAACACTTCAATAAAGTAGTACCAATACATAAGTTCAGAGAGCTACATCCAATCCCAACACTTTGAAGGTCGACTACTCATGATGATTCTAACAAATAATCCTAGGAGTTGTTGTCCCTTCCTCATGTCTCCTCTGATCTAAGAAATATTACAAGTGAAGTGATATAGAAGGACTCTAAAAAGATACTAAGAATTTTGATATCAAATTCTAGATATGAAAACAAAAGGGTCTGCCACTTAACTTATAAAGTTTGGGAAGTTGGTTGTAGCTCCAAGCATGGTGGCCATTCTTGAGAGCTCTCCTTCCATGGAGGGCTTTCTCATTGCCCAAACCATTTCTTTGATGTTCAACCAAGAAACTTTCCTTCAATGGTGGGTTTCCTCCATTGTTGAGCTCCAGAACTTGGTGCTCTAGGTTGCTTCATAATGAAGTTTTCCTCGCGTGACTTAGGCACCATCTTCTCTACTTGAGCCGTGGAAGTAAAATTTGAATATTGTTAAAATCGGCTTCAATGCTCTATCTATGTTTCTAGGGCTCAAACTGCTATACTTTGTTTCTTTTAAATGTACAAAAATTCATCTAGAAATGCATTAAGTTACCACACATGTTTATATTTGAATGCTTTCAATGAATTCTAGGTAAAAGGGAGTAAATCTTAGTATATGCAATATAATTAATTAAGATAAGCGCTAAAATGTATGTGAATTATAGGCAAAATGAGCACTTACTATAACAATCTCATAATCACTATGTACTCATATACTCACTCTAAATCTTTAACTGGCTTAGGCATCAAAGTCCTTACAGGTGGACTTCCCCCCTTTTGTGGTGGTCCAAAGTTTAGCGACATACCAACAATCAAGTGAGTCCACCTTGGAACAACTCAACCAAATTCGGTAAAAACACATCTAAAAACCTATAAGAACCACAACATCAAAATAGTTTATGGTGAACAACAAAAGACATTATTTAAAACAAAAGTAAACCTCAAAGTTAGCATCTTCTTCTAATAGTATATCACAATATTGGTATGAACAAATTTTAAAGTTGCACCAAAAACAATAAACACATTACTCAATGACCTAATCTTATATAAAGTCGAAACAAAACAAAAATAAGATAAACCAAAAATTTTGACCTTTTAATTCGATAATTGCAATAGACACAAATATGAGACTCTTTGTAATTGACAATGGAACAAAAAATTTCAATCATAAACAAAATTACCTTTCTAAGTACCTTTGAAGACAAATTGTAATGTAGTAAGGCATTGTAGTCCTGTTCCATCATTGTTCATCAAATACAGTATTTACGTCAAGAAAAGATGGAAAAGAAAATCGAAGAAGTAAAAGACAGTAAAACCAAGAAAATAACACATAAGAAGAATAAAAAAAGAAGGTCAATCCAGTCCTTTCCCATTTTTTAGAAAGAAAAAGACAATCAAACCAACATAGAACCGAAGTGTTAGACCAACAGATAAAGGATAACTTTTTCACTTTCGATCTTTATCCTCTATTTTAAACATAACATAGTAAAAACACATGAAAATGACGAAAAAAATCATTGAACGGACATATGACATCATTCACAAATACAATGGGTGGACCTACAAGTACCTGAGAATGGATAAGCACACTCCCTGATTTTATTAAAATTATTACCAAATATATGAAAAAAAAATTATTTTGTCCCCCTCCTCCCCAATTTTTTATTTTTACTTTAAAAGGTTGTTAAATTGATTCCAAAGAAGATTTAATTGTTTTCACGCATTTAGAATCTTAAATCCACTACTACATCAATGAATATTTTTGAAAAACAAAAATATTAAATTATAAATAAATCACCTAGAGAGACGGTTGTCTCCTTACCTGAAGGGTCATTTTCGGAATGGAAAAATATGAAATAGAAAAAAAAAACTCATAAAAAAACAGGTATCAAGAAGACATTAAGTAGATACATTTGGAGGATTTCTCGTTATTTTCTTATAGGTACACCAGACATTTGAAAACACGTGTCACACGTGGTAGCAATTGTTGTTTTGATCTAAGTTGGGTAGAGTGTTTCATTAACAGTGTAATTTATGGTATGTGATACATAATTGCTAATAATTTAAAATCATAATTTATTTCAATACTTTCTTTAAAATTTTTACACTTTTGTAACTTTTTTTTATTTAAATTCAATTATCATATATAATAAAATTGATTGTTAGAATCATTAAAATATATATTTTTTTCTTGGACTCATGTTTCTTAATATTTGTTTTTGTAAACAATTCTGGAGTAGGAAACTGTTCCAATAACCCTTTAACAATCTTTATGCCCTTATCGTTCTCAGAATTTGGTGGAACCACGCAGCTTCACTGGTTCACTCTGACTCACTCTCTCCCTCACAAACTCAGATACCATGGCCGAGTTTTCCATCAATGACGATTCCCATTCCAGGTTCCTCCTTTTTTTCTCCGTTTTCTTTGTCTTAATATCATGCCTGCCTATGCTTGTGACTCTGAGAACCCAAAATCACTTATTTAAATCAACGTTTCCCAATCCTCTAATTCAGTTTTACATAACCCTTCATTCTCAAACCAATTGGTAACAAACAGCCCGCATCCTGATTATGCGGAAATTGTTGTGGTGCGTCATGGCGAAACAGCTTGGAATGCTACTGCAAAAATCCAGGTGTTTTCTCTCTCTTACCAACAGGGTTTCATGATTTCGTTGAATATTGCATTTTAGGTCCTCCAAATAAATGCTTTACAAAGGAATGAACCATTTTATGTGAACACTCAATTCTGCACCTCTTTTGGATCGATAAAATCAATAATTAGCATATGTAATTCATGTTATTTTTATTTGTAATAAAATTGGCATAATAAAGTCTAATAACGTTGTTGTATTTAAAAAAAATAAAATATGGAGTGTCCTTCCTTCATGAACCGCTGTATGTATTTCTGTTAAGAATGACTCATTAAAAATCTTGACTAGAGAGTCCTAGATTGTGCTAGATTGTCAAATGTTTTATGTGCAGTTTCTATCATATTTGGTAGATGGTCTCCATAGATCGTCTAGTCCGTACACTTTTTGGTGAAAGTGTATAAGTGACTTTTCAGTTTAGTAATCAGAAGAACTATTCATGTGTCTTCCGTGGGGTGTTTCACTTGTCTCAGTTATAACGATATACTTTATAAATAGGACCTTTGTACCATGAGTTATGACTAACATTTGTGTTGTATTTTCTGTGGAAGAGTTTGGTGTGAGAGAAATGATGAAGTTGTGATCATTTAGATTAGTGAATTCTCCTATGAACGTAGATGGAAGTTCATTAACACTTCAATTGAATCATGTTGATTTTTGTGTGTGATTCTCTCTTGTTCTTCCTCTTATTTACCTTCTACAGTCTATTTGTGGGTTTCTCTGTCATCATTCTCTGTTTGTGTGGTACACGCTTGACCTAATTCCTTAAAGTTTCTCAGTTCAAAATGGATTTTGGTGATGTTAAGTGTTCACTTGATTTAAGTGCCTTTTTTCTAAATAATTAATATATTTTGTAAACTATTTATTAAATTCATTAGTATATTCATTAAATACCAGCTGTGGTACTATTTTCTGATGATTACTATTTGGGTTGGGGAGTACTTCAATATAACCTGGATGATAAAAAGACAATGAACCATCTCTACAAACATGGGCGAAATACGCAGCGTTCTTCAAAATATGACTTCAAAATAAAATATGGAGTGTTCTTCTGATAGTTACAAATTTCTGCATTTGCAGGGAACGATCAATGTTACATACCTGTTAATAAATTGAAAGATAAAATTATAACTTTTAGAAGGAATATTGCGGGTAACATGTGGGTGTGTCAGTTATTCAATAATGATGGACCATAGAAAGGGCAATTAGTATAGCTTATAACTTCTTAAGGCTCCTAGTCTCTCTATATGATATTAATATCTATCATCTGTGTGTTTTTATTTAATTTTTTTTTCTTGTGCGTTGTTTCTTATATATGAGGCTCCTTTTTGGGATTTTCTGGCCTTGGTATATTCAAATTTCAGTCATGTGTAAACAGGGACACCTGGATGTTGAATTAAATGAAAACGGAAGAGAGCAAGCAGCTGTGGTAAGTTCCGCTTTTTTCATTTTTCCATTTTCAGGGAACACCTTTTTGTTTATGCTTTATTGACCCTAATTCTTGTCAATTATAAAATTGAGGTGGCTGATAGACTATCCAGGGAAGCCAAGGCTTCTGTTATATATTCCTCTGACTTGCAAAGAGCTTTTGAAACAGCACAGATAATTGCATCCAAGTGCGGAGGGCTAGAGGTTTGAGCTTAAAGGCTTCTTCATGTTTCATATTATTGATTCAATTGTAACAAATTACAAGTATAATAATTCTTTCCATTTTATCATGTTTTACGCTTGAAGTCCATTGGCTTTTTTGGTTTATAGGCTTTAAAACATTTTTGGCTTTTATCAGTATCTGGACAAGAGATTGACTATTGTTAGCCTTAGTTGCAGTCACCTTAGGCTGTAATGTCTCAGAAAGCCAACTTACAAAAGTGACTAACTAGAGAGATTGAATGAAACATCATAAAGTGGAACCACTGAAATTATCAACTCTTAGTGGGTTGGGATCCCACATGAGTAGTGATATGGCCTAAGTAGTGTTCATAAGGTTTGAACAGTTCTCATCTTATAAACTGATTGTGGGATTATGTAAAGCTATAACCCAAATTCTAAGAACTATTCTTGAAGTGATCTTGCTGTTTCTTAGTAACTATGAAGTACACAGAGATTAGTTATTCTTTTTCCTTTCATAGAGTTGACGTTATTGGGTTAAGATAAAGGGATTTGACTTCTCTAAAATGATAAAGTAAGGCATGTTCACCCTTGATTTGAAGTGGACTAAATTTGTGTTGTACTCTAGTTCAAATTTAACACTTATTTTTTAACTTTACACATTTTCTAACATCAAAAAGAGTTAAATCCTAGATAATAAAGAGAAGGAAAAGAGGACATGTCTGAATAATTGGATTCTTGACTAAAATCCGTTTTTTTCTTCTATTTACTAGTTCCAGTGTTAATCAGTTTTTTAGTTTTACTATATTTCATACTTGTGATCCTCTATTCTTTTTCCTAAATCCTAACATTATTTTCCTTTGGTTGAAATTCTAGGTTGTCAAGGATTCTGAACTACGGGAAAGAAACCTGGGGGATCTTCAAGGCCATGTTTATCATGAAATAGCAAAAACTAATCCCATAGCTTACAAGGCTTTTATTTCTAAGAACGAAGATGAAGAAATACCAGTAAGTTTCATAGAAACCATCTTGTATGCATGGAATTCCTAATAATACAGTATATACATTCCTCAAGCTCATTTGGTCATGTCCTTTAGAATTTGGAAGATGAGTATAACTGATGGTTCCCTGAAATTGCATATTTTTGTCTGCATATGGAACTTCAACATGCAGCTGAAAGATACCATAACGTATGGAAAAATATAATAGGAGCGAGAGATGCTTGGTTTGATACAGAACACACAAACTATGGTTGCTTTAAGAATGGTTTGATCATCATCCATTTAAAAAACTCTAGATATGCAAGGAGAAAACTGATAGACTATGCTTGCAAATCTTGGGAAGTCTGCATTATCTTTAGATTGTATGACTTGCTTGTTTATCTGTGTTTTACTTGTCTAATGTCGTTACTAAATATTTGCAAATGTCTTGCATTTATCTTGGTATTGCCTTTCATTATAAAAGGGCTTCTGATGGTGTCATGACCTCAGTTATGATTAAAGAGAGAATTGAGATTATATAAAATAAAGGTTATGTATGTGTTTCTGGTTCAGTTTATTTTGAAGAAATAATCACTTATTTTTATAAACTTTCCAAGAGAGCTTTTGAAAAACAAGTGATTACTTCTTTTCTAAATTAATCAGTTATCAAGCATGGACTAATACCTGCTGCTCAATTGAGAAATGTGGATACTAACATACATGTAGGTAACAGCTTCTTATGAATTGATGTTTTGTCAATCAGATTATAACTTTGGTTATGTTTGTTTTCTTTGCTTAACGAAGTTTTCACACTTCCTGAGGTAGAATCACACTTTCCAGGTCAATCTTTCCTAAAGAAAAAGTTTTCTGCTGTAGCCAAACTCCGTTTGACTCCTGATGCAAACAGACACCTTATGAATATACGGAATGCCTTAAGTTTTGCTTATACATAACATTGATCTATACAATTGTGCAGGGTGGTGGAGAAAGTCTTGTTCAACTTTTTGATCGCAGCACATCTGCGTTGCTTAGAATTGGCTTAAAGCATAAAGGTAGGCCACTGGCACATGATGACATAGCATGGAAATTATGTCTTTTGTAATTAATAGTTGGTTTGATAATAAATCATTTTAGTTCGTGCAATAAGTATGTTACACTCTGTTTTCCAATTGCCACCCACCCAACCTTGCCAGATTGATTTGAGATGCAATAATCTCATTTAGACACATCAGCATAACATGTTTTTTGTAGCTATTGCATCCCTTTTCCAAGTCCATTCATTGCTATATTAGGCTGATGTTAGACTTGTAATTGCAGGGGAGCGAGTAGTCGTTGTCACTCATGGAGGATTCATCAGAGCTCTTTACAAGTGGGCATGTCCAAACGGAAGGCCTGGGAAGGTACTCAATACAAGTGTTAGTGTTTTTCACCTGTATGGTGAGGACAAATGGACCTTAAAAGTGTGGAGTGATGTCAGTCATCTGAGCAAAACTAGATTTCTAGAGTCTGGTTTTGGGGGTGATAGAAATTCTGGTTAGACCATTGTTTCCCATTAAAAGCCATGATTGTTTCCCATCTGAAGTTAATAAAAGATTAGAGTAGGAGCGAAAATGGATGTATTAAACAGTGGTGCTAAATATGATTTTTGCCCCTATTTATATTTTGTATCTTAGCTTGCAAATGTTTGCTTACTATGGACATGCCTAAACTAATTCATTTTTGTGGTGGTGGTGCTTCAATCTCTATCACAGAAGGTTCTTTTGAAATCATTTCGACTGTTTAATGTAATGAATGTAATGCTACATTTATCATGATAGTATTTTTATATAACGGTAATTTTTGTTGTTGCGTTATTGAGTTCTTTGTTTGCATTTGAAATATTATCTGTTTCTTACGTTCACGAGTTTTTATGATTATATACTCTTTAAAGTATTTAAATGGGTTTAGAGAAAGAGGATTTATAAATTATCGGTAGTTTTTAGCTGTACTCAGAGTTTGTGTGTGTGTGTGTGTTTTGAATTATCCTTTCCATAATCAAAAGAGTGTTGGTTTCAGTTTATTTGGGGTGAAGAACAAATTCAAAAAGTGCCGCTTTCAACCAAAAAGAAAAATGTCAAGCACTCCCTGACAAATTGATAGAAACAATACATATATTTTCGGCTTCTTCATTGTCCTAGAAAAATAAAAATAACTTTCTTTTACCTTAAACTATATAAAGAACTTGGTGGTTCACGAGAAATAAACTCTATGAAAATCGTCATCAGATACGCAAGCTCTTTCGGACCAATTCGGATCACAAAAGCTTTCCGCAAATAAAATGATTTTGCAGCATTTCGTTGTCCACTTTCTTCAGCATGTGGCAAGTACGTGAAGCATTAATGCTTTTCATATTTTCCTCTCTTTTCACATTATTTTCTTCTCAAAATAATTTGTCAATACATATAAAGCTATATTTTTAATAAAATACTTGGCTAGACTAAGACTTGGAAAGATAAAGAGAATAAAAGTGATACTATGGACTTAACAAATTTCATCAACACTAATCTCACTCTTAGAATTTTCTAAAGAGATATATGGAGAAGATTCAACATTAATAAATAACTAATAAATCAATATAAGAGATAAAAAGGCATTATTTTTAATCCAAAATCTTAATGTCCAATTATTTTTATATGTCATTCAATTTTTTGTACTCAATGTGAAACTTTCATTATATACTTGGATTTCTAAAATTTTGAATGTATCAAAAGCGTCTGACGTAACAAAGGCCTTATACAACAATTGAATGTTAGAGTATGGTTAACGAATTGTAGTATATTATATTCGTGTTAGAACTGTAGTCTATTTATACTGAAATATACTACGTTTTTCATAATGGGAGGGTGATGCAACAATAATGAGAGTAGCAACAATAGGAGGACCAAAAAGACTAGTCACAATGTAGTTCAACGAGAAGCAAAAAAAGACTCACTCTTCCAATGGTTGTCACTGTAACATTGAGTACAAAGACAAGTTAGTTAGAGGCTGAAAACGAATAAAGGATGAAGAAAATGAGAGAGAATCAACATGAACCTAAACATGGGTGCTTTCAAACCAAAATGAGAAAGAAAAAGGAAAGAAAGAGCTACTCTCTTCGTGGGTAGTGACTGCAACATTGAGTACAAGTACGATTTAGTTAGAGGCTAAATACAAACATATGAGGAAGATAACAAAATGAATCAACACAAATCTGAATGTGGGGACTTCCAAACCAAAATGTAGAAGAACAAGAGAAGAAAAAGCTTCTATCTTTTGCAACAATGGAGGAAAAGAACGAGTTTTAGAGTGACATGAGGCATAATTACTTTCACGAGCAAGTAATCAACGAAGAAAATAATCCTATTTGGAAATGTATAGGCCACGATTGAGATAAAATCGTATTAGTATAAGCTATGATTCCTTGGAATAACCATAGCCTAAAGTGAGATTGTCTAACTTTAAGCTACGGTTACTCCAAAGAATTGTAGCATATACTAGTATACGAAAGATATAGTCTATGCTAATGCAGTGACATTTATGAAAATGCTGTCAAAGAATAGGCTACAATAAGTAAAACCTATAAATTACGTTTTCTTGAAATGATTGTAATTTAAAGTGAGATTGTCTTACCTTAATGTATGGTTTTTTCAATGAACCATAACATATATTAGTATATGCTACGATTTTATTTCAACCATAGTCTATTATTTAACAGTATTTTAAAAATGTCACTGTATCATCAAAAATTAGATTTTTCATATAATGATAGTTTATTTTCCTAGTCAACTCATATATTTGTACCGGTGATACACATTTACGATGTTGATGGAAGAAAATAAGAAGAAAGAAATGAAATCTTAAAATGAAGCGTGAGAAGGATTATCTCCATTGCACTTTGAGTTTTCTCCTTTATTGACATCACAAATATACATGGAAGTTTTGAGTTGTCTAATGTGGGATAAATGAAGAAGAAAAAAGAGAGAGTGGGAGGAAATGATGATTGTGTTGTTGGTGGTGAATGTATTTATTATTGAGTTTATTTCATGGTACATGTGTTGTTGGGTAGTGGGAGAGTAAGCAAATAAGCATATCCTCTTTAATAGTGCGGTGCTTGATTGGTGGCCATTGCTAGCATTAGTTTCATCAATTTCATCAAACATTTCTTAGTTTGATCCAAACACTCTGAAATTTCCATTAAGTTCAACGACTAAAATATTTACTATTTGTTATTGTTTTTGGCAAGATTTTAGTTTAGGCTTTAATAAGGAGAATAGTGTTGAAGTTGGGGAAACAAAAGTACAACAATCACCATAATGGTGGTACTTGTCTGAATGGCAAGTGGTTAATGGTTACAAGAGAGCTCATAAAGAAAATGGTTACTAGAGAAGACAGATACGAATATTATTTGTTATTTTCTCTATCTATAAAAGTGTGTGACATTAATATCCGTTTGAAATAATAAATTGTTGTCATTTATGAATAATTTTGCTTTATTTTTTTAAAATTTTAAACAAGACTATTTAAAAATAATTATTCGGAATATAAACTTAAATGAAAAGTTAATTTTAAAATACAATCTAAATAAAATTGTGTAATAAATAAGTCTAAATAAAAAGTACAAATTTAAAAAACAAACAAACTTTAAATAATTATATAATAATTAACGTTTTCTTATTAATAACTTTAGTTTATTCATTTAAATTTTAAAATATTATTTAAATAAAAATCATTAATAATAAATAATAGATCGAGTATCATGCTACTTGTACTCTATATAGTAAAAAACTTCATTTAAGTATATACTAGAGCAATTTTCTTTCCATCCCAATGACCATCTAGTAGATCATAGTTATAGTTGCGGTCATAATAATAATAATAATAATAATAATATGTTAATAATAAATAACGAGTAACAATGAATTGATTGTTTATTATTTTTGTCTCACTTAATTTAAGTGAAGAGATGAGTCTTTTAGATTAGCATAGTGTTAATTTAATTTAATTTTTTATTTGAATATATCTAAAATAGTTCAGCAGTGTGCTAACTAAACCAAACATAAAAAAAATCAACATTTGTTGTAATAATTCAAATCAAAACTCTTATTATTTTTATATCCAAATTCTTTCCAAAGAAAGTCATCTATTATTATTGCCTTCAAATATTATGGCTTAATGTGCTTCAAATTAAATACCTTTCACTCGCCAGAATTTTGTATATACTCTCATCCTGTGGGATCACCCAACAAAAATTAAATTATAGAGTAATAAAACTCAAGAAACTCCTACCTAAATTATTCAAATTCCTAATTCAACTAAATATAAATCGAAATCAAACTAATTAAAATAACTCAATCCAACCAAACCATGATTAAATAAAAGCATCTCATCTAGTATTAATAGTTTACTAATTTTTTTCACATGACCATTTACAAATTCGATACAATTTCATTAAATTTACAATATTTGACAAGATATTACATGTAGAGAAATATGAAGTGGGCAAAAATGACAATAATATCTTACTCATATGAAGTTTATTGTATTTCAGGGTTTGACCACAATATTATAAAATAGGATCTGTTGATTTTTTTTTTTTCAAAATTAGATCAAGTTGTTATGGGGAAGGATGACATTAAAAATGGAGTAAAAATAAATTCGTTCTCTAACATGATGACTTTACTATGAGACGACTTCACTGTGAGATTTATAGAAAGTCGACCCTAACAACATTACTTTTTGAAAAGAAAAAAAAAATCGACTAGAAAAGGATGACTTCACTTTTATTATGATTCTCTCCGATGACAATTTAACCCATTTTTTGCAAAAAAAAAATTTAACAGATCTTATTTTACAAATTTATGATAAAACTACCTAAAAATAAAAAAAGCCGACTCATATGGCTCCAAATACAATATGACACAGCCTTTGAGCTAGTCATTTTCAGCATTATCAATCATCATTATAAGCCATAAGTCAAAACTAGAAATCAAGTGCAGCAAATAACATAATCATATTCTGCACGACTTTAGCCACTAAGTATCATAATAATCACTGCTATGGCATAGCAGTGGATAAAACCTTTTTGAGTTTCTCATATCTCTGCCAATTATCTTTTTCTAAATCAACGCAACAACTGACAACATCAACATATCCCTGCAAATCAACAGTGGATAAAGTGAATTCTGCTAAGCATCATTTTTCCAGATTTTAGTTAAGTCTGCATTAAAACTTGTTATAATTACTTTCAAGGGCTCATTAGAAGGTGACATGTCACTTAATATATACATGCCTAACAAACGTGGAAGAAATTAATTGGAGACAGTTGAAGTAGAGCTTTTGTTTTAATGGAGTGGTATCATTTCATATTCAACCACCTTATTAGTATGTTTTTAAAAACTAAAACAAATCGTGTAATTTCATCACAGTTTCTGACTAAGTTGGTCATCAAGTACTGATACACAAGCCTCAGATTCGTGTGCTGTGTTTGCTTTATCCCTTTCAAAAATCAATATTCAAAGTGTAAAGTAAAAATGAAATTGCAGAGGCATGTTTACGTGGGGAGCTCAATTATGGTGATGCCATAGTTAGTGGGTAGCAACAGAACTTTCAACTGAGTCTGGAATGAAGTTTCAATTCAAAACAAAGCAAAAAAATAAAAAACTGTTTGGTTTACCGAAAGAGTTTCACTAGAAAGACACAATACCAATAAAATTGAAATCTAACTACATAAAATATTAATATCACTCTCAATCTAAAACTTAAATAAATTTATGAATCTTTATTTTTATATAATGTTCTACTTTTTTATTTATAATTAATATGAAATTTAAACTCGTAATTAAATTTTTGATAAAAATAATAATATTTAGATCACTTTTATTATATCTTGAAGTTTGGACAGTGATCGTGGGAACCCAAGGATTCTTCTGTTTACCGTTTCTGATAAAAAGAATGAACCATTTCATATGCAATATCAGTTTTCTGACAACAAAAGTATAAATAAATTCCATCATCAAAGAAAGTGCTTTCTCGTTCTTTACCTTTATCAACTGTTGCTTTGTTTTTATTTTCAGTACGTTTATTTATGTCTCATATACTGAACAGGGAATCAAAGTTCAAGTTTGCTTTGGTTTTACAAGAGTATGTTCAAATTTCTGCAATCCTCCAACAAGATGTGACAAAAACACTTTTCGCCTTATAAATAATATATATAATAAAAGCTTTTAGCATAATAAACCTGCAAAAATTATATAATGTTTGTACGTTACATTTGAAATAAAAAGACTTTTAAAAACTTGTAATTAAATGTTATTTAATTTAAAATGAGTATTAGAAGACTAAAAAAATTATTTGGAATTTTATAGGATAAAAATTAAAGGAATATTTTAGCTGTATAACCAAAATTCATACATTATAAGACTGCCTTAGATATTTATGACTTTTTATGTTATGTAGTTGATTAATTAACGTGGGTGATACAGATTTACATGGAATAAAAGGTTCAATGTAAAAAACTTAAAAGATTGAAAAAAAATATTATACATTAATTTACATACAATGAACTATTGTGTTGAAAATCATAGTTTGAAAAGTAATAAAGACATTCATGTATTGTATTGTCGCGATTAAAATTTCAAAAATAACCACAGTTCAATTTCAATGGTATATAGTAAAGATGAAAGCACCATTTCAATGATGCACTCAAACCCACAAAACTCTAATACAAAATCAAAGAAAAGTATCTATGACAAAAAAAAAAATTCTATTAAGCATTAAATTTCATCTTTCTTGTTTTGTATATATTATGAATATGTTTTTATTCATAAATTATTAGAAGACAATTTTAAAATTTATTAATAATAAAGAATAAATTTGGTACATCAATAATATTATTTTGAAAACTCAACAAAATAAACCAAATTTTATTGTCATCTGTAATTATGTCCGAAATGTCTTATACTAAGAATAAAACAGTGTAGTTCATTTGACTTATATAAAAATAACCATTTTTTTTACGCTATAAAGTTTGGAAAAAAAACGTATAAAGGTGAAAAAAAATATATTTGAAAATTGGAATTAATTCGGGAATAATATCCTTTAAAAAAAATAGGGTTAAGTATGTTTTTATAGTCCCTGAACTTTGATTCAAAATTAGAATTTTATCTCTGGTCGAAATTTTGATAAATTTGGTCCCTAAATTTTAAAAATTAATGAATATAATTCTTTTAATCCAATTTTGTTAATTTTTTTTAGATTTTGAACACATATTTCCGTAAATATTGAGTCAAGAATGTGTCAAACGGCATAAACAACTTCAGTATTAACATGAAACACATTCTACATGTTGAAAAAAAGTTAACCTAAGTGGGTTAAAAGGACTATATTCATTCATATTTTAAGTTTAAATACCAAAGTTTATCAAAATTTTGACCAATGACAAATTCCAATTTTTTGTCAAAATTGAGGATTAAAAACATATTTAATCCAAAAAAATATTACAGTAAAATTCACAGAATAAGAAAATATTTTACTTTCCAGATGTTTTTTTTTTATTTTGTTATATTCAAAAATACCACGTGTTTTGAAAATAGTTTTTTTTTTATTAAAGTAGCTCAAAACTTAAAACAAAAAACCTCCCGGACGTACTCTTAAGAGAATGGTGGTGCAATGGTGGTGCAAGATTACGAGAATCAATATTAATAGTTTTATCAATAATATAGAATAAGAAAAAATTATTAATGGAAATTTACAATATTGATCAACACTTGAAAAACGTGTAGAAACAAAAAAAAAATTATAAAATATAAATATATATATATATATATATATATATATATATATATTGTTTTGCATAAAATTGTTAAAAATATAATAAATTTATGTAAAAAAAAAAAAAGTATTGAGTGTGACAGAGTGTGGGGTAGGAGGTCACAGTTGGGTGAAAAGGAAAAGGCAAGAGAAATGACAAGGGACGCATGTCCTTAACATTCCATTTCACGTGCCTCACTCACACTTGGATAATCTCACATTAATTTCTCATGCATTATTAAAAATACTAAGATAATAATAATTAAAACAATTCTTTCGTTTAAACTTTTTGTATATTTATGAATGATATTAATCTGCTTGAATCTTTAAACTTCTTACCTTTTTATTACCATCAACGTTTGTACTCTCTATTATGATTGTAAAATAAATCATGTATTCCAAGAAACATACCAAAAAAACTTCAATATAATTTTTGAAAAAATTATTATCGGAGTTTTGAAAAATTCTAAAGTGATATATATTAGTTCTTAGTATTATAGATCATGTCACGCATTCATTCAGATCATATTATCAACGATTATTTTAAAGTAACACGTAATATATACAATATGGCTAATGTTCATGCTTCTTAATTGCTAAAGTGGTCATACATGATTTTCTTTTAAACTAATATTTACATAAAGTACTTGTAGAGACTAAAAACCTTTTTGTGTTGATTTTTTTAAACCAAATGAACGAAACATGCAGCTTTCAAAAAGCAAAATCTATGTTTTTTAATTAGATTACCATTACTTGTGGACCAAGCATATAACTAGGTGGCTATAGCATTTAATTACTTAGCATTCCCTTCATTTTCAACAAACATTGCGACTATGTATAAATTTTATTTTGTTTTAATTAACTTTTAATATGGATCAATTATTGTGGCATACTCCTCTCTCTTTCGGTTTGAAAAAATAAATAATTAAAATTTATATAAAGACAAACAAATATTCAAATGATTAACGGATAATGACATAAGACGACAATGAGTTTTCTTTGTCTCCTCTATACCACACCATAAAAAAAATTGGGACTACTTTGTCTTTTTGTTGTATCAACAGGGGTTATTTTTCCAGTGATAAAAATGTATTGTTTTTCCACTCTAATTAATTTTATTTATAGTAAAAAAGACAACATTATATCGAAATATTAGTCTAATATTATCATGAGTATTATTGTAGACAATCATAATAAATGTGATTAGTAAAGGAAGGAAGAAGAATCATGAAGTCGTCAATTACTTCTTTATTTTTAAGCGTCTTGCTATTTTCAAAATTCAAAATGACATTAATTATTTTATTCATAGTTTTATTATATTTTTGTAATGTAAAAGTGATAAAAATATTGTTTAGTAAAAGTTAATACAATTTGACTAATAATAAAGAAAAACAAACGTATTTTGACTTTTGGTAGATTCTGCCGGCGTTATTTGCTTTTCCTTTCACTACACGCCACTCCTTGCCAATAAGGTCATTTAGACCCTTAAAATAAGTAGTTAGGTCAAAATTAAATTAAAAAGATTAAAAAAAAATGAAAGATTCTTTTTAGGATTTAGTGGGGAGAATTTATTCTTTTCTGTTTCTGAAAAGTGACTTCAATTTACGTACCACACACCAATAGTTTTAATTATCATTGATTGAAATTCACCAATACTTTTTCGTCAATGAATATTAACCAGAGTCAAATTAATAGTTGTTAGACCGTGTAAGGTTAAACCATCAACATTATGCATGTTTGTGTGGTTTTTATGATAAAAGGTCCGTCTATTTTTACACTGACTTGGAATATATTTTTAAAATGCTACTTCATGCACCTTTTATAATAATATAATAAGTAGTTATTTAATATGTTGAGAATAAAATTATGCTTAAATCTTGACAATATATATATATATATATATATATATATTGGTAATCTAACTGTGAGTCTAAGTCCTACATTAAGTAAAAATGCGAAAGTTGAGTACCATATAAGAATGAAGACCCATAAATTTATTGTTTTCAGGTTTTGGGTTAAGATTGGTGTGAATCCCTTATGTATGGGTTGAAATCATGTCTCATTGGTGTTGTATCTTCCCCAGTGATCCTCTCTCGAAAGACCCAACAGTGGTATCAGAGCCAAATGTTTGTGCGATGACCGGCTCAGACGAGTCCCTGTATCAAAAGTCTTCCTGTTGTGGGTCAGGTAAGCATATCTAGTTAAGATAAATGGTGATACAAGTGAGAGGTACTCGTGGCATGAAATGTTTCCGCTCGAGAGGGAAGTACCGATGTGAAGGGACTTACACTTGAGGAAGAGCTTGTTGGGAATCTAAGTATGAGTTTAAGTTTCACATTGAGTAAAAATGAAGAATTTGAGCACCATATAAGATTGAGTAAAAATGTAGACAGGGGAGGGCTCGAACTACCTTTTCTATTAGAATAAGGAAGGGAATCACTTTGATTGCTTGCAATAGCTTATCGATGCTTGTTAGTAGTGAAGTCCCTCAAACCAGAAGTTTCAAAAGCGAGCCTACGAGATAAATTAACTTTACATATTGATATCGCATATAGAAGTTGGCTTGAGTAACATTATGAATAATTTTATTTATTTACTATTCCTTCTTCTAGTAACATATTAATAATATTCATAGTTGGTGGAAATAAATTGATAAGAGGGTTGATATGTATGGTTCGGGGAATTAGAGATGTTAAAGTGGGTCAGAATCCGTGGACCAACTCGGGCTACCACATATTCAAATCGGGTTGGGTTGAATATTCTTTACAAATTTTAGTACGGATTAATTTTTTACCCGACCCACCTAGAACTCATCTCACCAACTCAGCCATAAATAAAGGATTACATATTTTTTTTGTATTGGGTTGGGTGGGCTGTTTTTTTTTTCCAGCCAACATATTGGGTTGACAACCTAATATTTTTGTGATTTTAGTTTGTATTTGTGGTTAAACATTATTTTTGATTGTATTGAAGTTTATTTGGATTTTAATCATAATTATAATTTTTTTTTTGAAACTGAAGAAAAAAATTATATATTTTTTAATTAAGTGAGCCAACTAGTGAGTCAACCCATTTAATATACCAACTCGTGGTGGGTCGGATCGGGTTTGAATTTTTTTGACTCACTAATAAGTGAGTCGGATTAGGTTAGTTCACTAAGTGGCCAACCCGTGGTGGACCGGGTCGAGTGACCAATTTTGACAACTCTAGAAAGAATGTGGAAAAAGATCACAATTGGTACTTGTAGAATAAAATGTACATTTGTGGCTAAAACAAAAGTAAGTGCTTAAACGCTTGTCTCTTGATGTTGTTAACCATTAATGGTTGTTTGTCAATTTGTTTCTGAAAATACAAATATGATCATGACTAAGAACGAGTTTGAAACATTTGATTCTTTCATCTCTTTAAAATGATATTTTGGAATTTGTTTCTTATACATATAGTAAAATAGAGATGTGAGACAAATATAATATAAAACTATAACAATCAAAATAATATACAAAGATAATTTATAATCCCCAAACTCTACTTTATCATACTATATAGATTTAGATTAATTTTGTAATGACTGTTAATGATAAATGAGTTTCATTATGATTAACGAAATATCTTAAGAACACTTATTTTAAACACAATTTACTCGTTTAAATTTCCAAACTCGTCCTTTTGTTACAATAATTAAATATTTATTTATTATAAATTTTCTTATTTTATAATAATATTTTAAATTGTTTTCATCACATTTATTTGTCATAAATAAATAAAATAATAAATATTGAAACCAAACGATATGAATAAAGAAAACATATAATTGAAAATAAAGATAAATAAATCGATAATTAAAATACAGTTAGATATCTCACTCGTTGTTAATATAAAAATAATATATCATGAGATTAATGACAAGTGATTGAGTAATTATAATTATAAAATTAATAAATTAGATAATATGTCTCTCCTTTCTTTATAAGAATATTCAGATAATTCGAATTTCTATTGTTTGTAGTATTCTTGTTATTCCTAGATTATATTGTTCTTTCTCTTTCTTAAGGATGATGTGAATTCAAGTTTTTACTTATATCCAAATTGATAATTACTTCTCATCTTAATTGAACTATCTATATGACATGAAATTGTATTTCAATTGCTGATTTACTTTCATTCCGTCAATAACAGATAACGTGATAAAATTTGTAAAAGATAAAGAAAAACACTCGTGTAGTCTTATCTACTATTTATGAGACTATTAAAAATTAACTCTTGTCTTCTTTACTTTCTCTCACTTGCTTGTTTCTAGAAATTATATTATTTAAAAAATAGTTAATATTACATATCGCGTGGAATTAAAACTTGTAAACATACAATTATTTTTTTTACTTTTTTAAAATCTAATTAATAGCAACTATTTATATTTAAAACATGTAGGTAAATTATTATTTTTTAAATGTGACGACAGGTTCCATTATTTTCGTGAATTAATAAAACTCAACAAAATAGTATTGAGTTAAAAACGTGTTAAACCTAAACATGTTCTATCTATTATGGGAACAAAGTTTAAAAACAAACTTGATGGTAGAGAAATAAGAAATATTAAATTAAAAACATTTTAATATAATATTCTTATATTAAACAGTTATTATTTTATAAATAATGGAATATATTGCATAAAAAATTTATTTTTTCAGCTACATAAATTTCTAGTCTCTCGAATAAAAATTATTTTTGCCTAAATTTTAAATTTTAAGTTAAGTATAACATAATAAATTAAAATTAGTCATATAAACAAAATTTCTAACTATGCTTAAATCAAGGGATGAAAGTAGTTTTTTGTCTTCTTCAAACTATAGCATCTCCAAGATCAATTTTAAAATTACAAGAGAAAATAAAAATTATTCTAAATTTGCGAGGCTAATAATATATCTTATTTCTTTTAACAAACTGCAGGAGAACAAAAATAAAATAAAAATATATAATATTTTAGAAAACACTAAAAACATTTGAACACTATTATTATTAAAATAATGGTATCTTAACATTATATATATTTTTTATTATTATTTGATACTATTTCTCGTTATTATTTATTTTGTTTTTTTTTGCTAAAGGTATAAAAATTGATTTTTGTTAAACATATTTTATCTTTATAATTTTGTTAAATAATCGTCAGATGTCAAATAACATTTTTATTTACTATTGACACGGAGTAAAAATTCAAGTAAACTCATATCCTAAACAAAGGAATTCATTAAAATAATATTTACCTTTTTTGACAATTAATTTACAGAAAATTTCAGTGATTAAATTGCTTGTCTTTCAAGAAATCCAAATTCAAACCAGAAGGAGAATAAAAAATAAGAAATGAATGAAATCTGATTAGTGAAATTAGTGCAGTAGCTTCACTCAATACTTTCCACATGGATGTTACACAGTGGACCATTCAATGTTCCCACATGCTCTCTTTCTTACACCTTCAACTCCACCACATCATAAACTTCAATTCAACCCTTCCTTAATTAATCTCATCAGTGAAATAAAATGCACTCACCAACAAATGTCTTAAATGAAGTACCTCAAATCTTTAATCAATATTTTTATACCACTTGTATTCTCCACTTGTCTATATTCATAAAAACAAAACACTGAAAATACGTAACATCATGTACTCTCTTACAATTCAAAAAAAAAAAAAAAAAAAAAAACAGCACTGGTACTACAACGTAGCCGAAGAAGAAGTTAAGAAGAATAGTTATCGATGTAACTACGTCACTGCCCATAATAACAATAAGATACAAATTTAATTTGGTTGTTTCCGTTGGGTGCAACAGAAAAGGCGAAACTCTCCTTCTTTATTTCTTATCACTTTCCTCAGATCTCTCTCTTTCTTGCTACTCATCTTCCTTTCTTCTCCCCAAACCATTCACATTCTTGAACTCTGTCACCAAAACAACCCAACCCAACCTTAATTACCACAAAAACGGAACCCCTTCATTTCCGAATCTGCTTCAACTCTTCAAGTTCACTCCTTTGACTTTAACCTGGGATCATATCACAATGGGTCTCTGCAGTTCAAAGCCTCGTGCAAATCCCACACTCTCCTCTTCTCCCAATTCCGACACCCACTTCACAGACACCAATGCCAATCAACAATTACCGAAAAATCCTATTCCTACTCCAAAAAAGTCTCCCCTTTTCCCGTTCTACACTCCGAGCCCGGCCCACCACTTTTTCTCCGGCAAGTCTCCGGCGCCAGGGACTCCCCGGCGGTTCTTCAAGCCTCCGTCGCCAGCGAAGCACATTCGGGCCGTGCTGGCCCGTCGTCATGGGTCTGTTAAGCCCAACGAAGCTAGCATCCCAGAAGATGAAGTGGTTGCTCTTGACAAGAACTTCGGATTCTCGAAACAGTTTGAGCAAAAGTTTGAGGTTGGAGACGAGGTTGGACGAGGACACTTTGGTTATACTTGTGCTGCCAAGTTCCTTAAGGGCCAACTCAAAGGCCAACACGTCGCCGTCAAGGTCATCCCTAAAGCCAAGGTTGCCACATAACCATTTTCTGTTTCTGATCTCAAATACCTGTTATAAACTGGATTTGGCTTTAACTCGGTCCAAACCCATAAAGCTAGTTCATGTCCTTGCACTTTTATGCGTTATTTTGGCTTTATTATTAGTCAACGTGGTGTATGTAACGATTTGAAGTTAATAATGAGTTGATTTGAATTTATTTAAGATGACAACTGCAATTGCAATTGAGGATGTGAGGAGGGAGGTGAAGATATTGAAGGCTTTGACTGGACATAAAAATCTGATTCAGTTCCACGATGCGTATGAGGATAGTGACAATGTCTACATAGTAATGGAGTAGGTTGAATTAATGAGTTATTTTCTTTCTTTTGCCGCTTTCCTTTTCGTGTGGTGAATGTTGTAACTGTTTTTTCTTGCTCTTGTGGTTTTCAGGCTGTGCGAAGGAGGGGAGCTTTTGGACAGAATATTGTCGAGGTATTTGTTAATTAAAACGTTGGTTCTTTTGGATGTGAATTGTTCGGATACTGATGGGGGAAAGGGGATGAATGAAAATGATTAAAAAGGAAAATGTGTGATTATTTTCGGGTTTGAGAAGTTTGTTTCTTTTTGCAGAGGAGGAAAGTACTCGGAGGAAGATGCAAAAGCTGTCCTGATACAAATACTAAATGTTGTTGCGTTTTGCCATCTACAGGGTGTTGTGCATCGTGATCTCAAACCAGAGGTGAAGTGTATTTGCAATTTCTTTTTACATTTTTAATTTGCATCATAAGATTGAGTGTCATGGCCTCCCTGAAAAAGTTGGTGAAAAGAAAAAGGAGGAAATGGGTTGGTAGAGGATAACATAAGGACATGTCATCAGATATCCTACTTAATGAAATGGTCGTGATTATGTTTAGTTTGTTATTTGGCTCTGTCTTGTCAATTCTTATCAAACATGACTTCTAATGACGGGGGGTTATTTCTGGGCCAGAATTTCTTATTCACATCAAAAGAAGAGAACTCTGAGCTGAAGGCCATTGACTTTGGATTGTCGGATTTTGTCAAACCAGGTATTTTTGAGTCCTTTTTATGCATTCTGCCTGTTTTTCAGTCTTACAATTTTGGTTTTTCACCGCCTTACAGATGAAAGGCTTAATGACATTGTTGGTAGTGCATACTATGTGGCTCCTGAAGTTTTGCATAGAGCTTACAGTACAGAGGCTGATGTCTGGAGTGTTGGTGTGATTGCGTATATTTTACTATGTGGCAGTCGTCCATTTTGGGCACGGACTGAATCTGGGATATTCCGTGCCGTATTGAGAGCTACTCCAAGTTTTGATGAACCTCCATGGCCTTCTCTATCAGATGACGCAAAGGATTTTGTAAAGAGACTTCTAAATAAAGATCCAAGGAAAAGAATGACTGCAGCGCAGGCATTGAGTCAGTTTCTCATCTATCACTTCAGGGTATTCATTTTTCTTCTACTCTATTCTGTTCCTTACAAGTGTATACTGCAGGTCATCCATGGATTAAAAATTATAAGGACGTAAAAGTCCCTTTGGATATTCTAGTGTTCAAGCTCATGAAGACATACATGCGTTCCTCCTCTCTACGAAAAGCAGCTTTAAGAGTATGTATATCTCTGAAATTGCTTTAAAATCAGGTTGAGTTGATTGTTGTGTGAATAATCTGAGTAATAAACCAGTAGACTTAAGACCTAGACATCCATAAGACCTAATTCTCTATCAAAATTCTATATATGTAGGGTTTTCTCTTTAGACCTGCTAGGTGTGTCTTCTTGAGTATTGTTTTTTACGTATTTTTTTTCTCTCTAATTATTTTATTTGCTAATGTTCCAGTGTTTTCTCCATTGCTTTTGTTGATCAAACTTCCTGTATGTTTCCCAATAACTTAGTAGCTATATATATGGTGAGCATTGGAACAGGCTTTGTCTAAGACATTAGCTACTGAAGAGCTGCAGCATTTGAAGGAGCAGTTTGCACTTTTAGAGCCAAACAAAACTAACACTATTAGCTTGGAAAATATCAAAGCGGTTGGTTTCTTTCTGGCTCTTTTTATACACTGTATTAAGAGAATGATGTTTAAAATCTCATAATTTGAGCTGCTGGTCAGGCCTTAATGAAAAATGCAACAGATGCCATGAAGGAATCACGCATTTCAGATTTTCTGGCATCAGTAAGTGGTTTGACTTAGCTTTGAAATGCCTATATATATATATATATATATATATGATTCAAATGCCATTTTGTGAATATACTGTTTGTTGATACAAATGATTCTGTGTGGAAGCTTAATGCATTGCAATATAGAAGGATGGCTTTTGATGAGTTCTGCGCTGCTGCACTCAGTGTTCATCAGCTTGAAGCACTTGATCGGTGGGAGCAACATGCACGCTGTGCCTATGAACTTTTTGAAAAGGATGGAAACAGAGCTATAGTCATTGAGGAACTAGCTTCGGTATGTTTGATTTTACTGTCACTTTAAATAATTTTGTAAATGAAAATATCAAACAGTTTCCCCCTACTTTAGTTTGTTACAATATCTGGCAACATAGTATAGAGCATACCGTGTTGCTTTCTTTTACAAGCAGTTGTGTTATGTTCTAGTTTGGGTTTGAATTTATCCATAAGAAGTTTCTTTAGTTAGGAAACACATTTCATTTTTCTCATGTGTGGTTTTGACTAAATAATCAGGAGCTTGGGCTTGGTCCATCTGTCCCTGTTCATGCTGTTCTTCACGACTGGATTAGGCACACTGATGGAAAGTTGAGCTTCCTTGGATTTGTTAAGTTATTGCATGGACCATCTCGAAGTCTTGCAAAACCTCACTAGCATGTTTAGTGCCATGGAAAGATCCATTATACTCATGATAATCAACCTGACCAATCAAATTCTGGTCCACACATCACAGTAAAGGATATCTCCCACTGTTGAATTATACTCAACACAAATCATCTGGGATTTTCTCCCTCGTTCTATACTGGAGCCCCTCTACACTTGAAGCCGGAGTAAAACTTGCTTCTACAGCCATTAAATTATGTTTTCCACTGTAAAGTTGTATTATGTTTAAGGTGCAGGTGTTAATGTTTTGTGGTTGTTGTAGATGATCTTACTCCTAATATTCTAACATGTTTTGAGATTCACAACAAGGGGTTTCATTCATGTCCAAGGTCAAACTAAATTTATAGCATTGCTTTTAGACTTGAGCGAAATAGTTTTTAGAACTCTAGGTTTCATCTAATGATCCTAACTATGTTGGTACTGGTAGATTCTAACTAGCTGAAGCATCATAGACTCTGCATTGTGACTATTAATAATAATTGGTAAGTTATGTCTAACAGTTTTAACATTCTCACTAACTCAAGTTTTAGCAGTACCTTTGCATTTTATATTTCAAATTTTAGTCAGATTGAAATTCATCAATTAAATGAAATTAATAACTTAATTCCATATACAACAAATGCAGTGACACTGTTCACTTGCAAGCACGAATAAAGAGTGATTAAGAATGCGTGGGCCAACCCGATTTATCATGGATTTAGGACAGATTGGGTTGAAATTTTTTTATAAATTTCAGTATCGGTTAATTTTTGATCCGGTCCACTAAGAACCCGAATCACCCAGATTGAATCTGTGGTGAACCGGATTGCCTCTCCAATCCACTCACAGGTAAAGAATCACACAATTCTTTTGTATTTGGGTTGCATTTGACTGTTTTTTCTTTTAGCCAACATATTTGGTTGACAAATACAACTATAATATTTTTGTGATTTTGGTTTGTATTTGGGGTTGAACATTATTTTGGATTGTATTTAAATTTATTTAAATTTTAATCATAATTATAATTTAATTTTTTTAGACGGATGAAATTTTTTTTTATTTTTTTAGTTAAGCCTGTTTATCAATCCGCAACCTGTGGTAGGCTGGTCGGACCGGGCTGGATAATTCATTTTGACAATTTACATATAAATAGGGTCTTCTAATATTCTTTTAATTTTTAATTATTCATAAATTTTTATTAGTTTATGACATAGTGAGATTGAGCGAAAACATTAAATACTCGTCACCTTTGAATATAACAGAAAAGAATAACACTGCTTCACCTAATCACTAAATATAGATTGAGAGAAATTTAAAATATTTTTTAAACTAAAACTTAAACAAACCTAATTAAAAATTAAAAGATGAAGATTGTGTTAAAAAATAGAAACCAAAAAATTTCTATTACCCTTCCATCTTGCTGGGACATGTCTAAAATAGTAAAAAAAATCAATAATAACAATTGTATAAAAGGTATTAAAAGCAACAATAACATAATTAAATATTAAATGACTAAAATTCTGAAAAATAAAAATAAAAATCAAGGATTTAATAAAACATAAAAACAAAAATTACGATTAAGTCATAATTCATTTCACCAAATTCTAAACAAAATTATTTTTCATGAGAGAAAAACAAAATTATATATAGTCATTAGATTCTGAGTTTCATAGTGTGATCCATTTGGAAGGAAATAAGTATGTTATCCCATACCTAAAATTGATTGGATAAACAGTACTGTACTTTGCATGTGGAACCTATGCCTCTAAACATCACCTTTAAGTTCATTATCATAAATATGTAGTTGAAGGTTTTTTATCAGTGAGTAAATTATGTAAGTTTTCTTCTGTTTATTTCTTAAAGTTACACAAAATTTCTCACTTTTCATAAATGCAATTCCAAATAAACCTAAAATTATTAATTTCATGTGAAATTCGGAAAACTATCCTTGTTGCGAATATTGATTCATCGCACAAAATTTTCTAACTTTATGATTATTGGATAAGAAGTTACAAATTTTATATGCTACAATGAGAATATTATGTTACAAATTTTGTATTGGTAGGACATGTATTTTTATTACAATTAAATTGAAGTAGTTGATGGTAGGGTTTCTGCTATTCTATTTGTGATAACTTATCTTCCTAAACAATATATATATATATATATATATATATATATATATATATATATATATATATATATATATCCACATTTTCTTTATCTCAAAAGTAGTGTAGAAACACAAGAATTTTTTTCATTGAAATGAAAAGAAGAAAAAAAATATGCAACTCTAGTTATTTTGGAAATGTTTAAGATCTTTGACTCATGAACACAAGAAATCAGGTTGATATACATGTATTATCATCATTAGGATTTATCTTTTTTTTTTAAAGAAAGCTAAGTTGAGTTCTTCATCTATATGCATTAAATAATATATAGAAAATCAACTTTATTTAGTTGGAAAAAATCTTATGATTTTGTGAATTCATTTATATATATTATGAGGTTTTCTCTAAGTTTATCAATAAAGTTTCATACTTGAGTTAAGCACTTATTATTGCATGAGATCAATGATACTCTTCTAGTACATAAGAAAAAAACGATTATGTGGAGTTATACATTTATATTTATTTAAATCAATATCAATCATAAACTCTTATACATTAATCAATAATGTGACATAAATAGATAACCCAGGTTTTTACCTAGATCTCAACATTAACGTACGTACACATGAACATAAAAACTTTAAGACAACTTTGAATTGAAGAATTTGAATTTAGAAGAAGGTAGAAGGTTCACGGATTAAAGTCCATTTGTTTGTTCAAGATCTACTTTTCATAGTGAACATTCAGACTCCATGCTGTTTAGTTTCTGTTCTGGTATATCCAATAAGTCTCACATCACTTAAGAGTCGTGGTCAAGTGTAATTTAAATATTTCTACCTCTCTCTACTTATCGAAATGTCTTTTAAAGACAAAATCATGATGAAGTTCAAATGTTCCAAAATAGAGAATACCTCAAAAATATGATTGTCATTCCTAACGATGATCCTACCTCCCTCTACTCTCCTCTACGAAACCGATGAATTGAATCGGAATCGGAACAGTTTCACTTTTTCAAACCTAAAACAGTGGTAAGCCTTTACCGCACCATTTGTTTCAGTACTTTCAGAAATAATGAAGTTGACAAAAGACGATCATAAACTTGAACATTTGGGTCGCTTTGCAGTTTCAGAATTATGGTTTTTCTATATATTAATATTAATATACATATATATTAGCTGGTTCCCATAATTGTAAGTAATTGATGTAGACCATACTCTGATAAGAATGTTAAATACCTTCCTCTTGTTTTGTTCTTCTGCTACAAAGGATTATTGCAATGGTCCCCTCAATGCATTATTTGATGGTTTTATTTTATTCTCAGCTCCAACTCATAAAGCTTTTCCAAATTGCTTTCTACTCAGTCAAACACATTGCTTCCTTTCTTTATTTTTGCAAATAAAGAGTGTAAAGTGTGGTCCTAGTTCAATACACAGTTTTCATTAACATCTTTTTGTGATATTGTTTTTTTTTTCTCCTTTGTTCTTATCTCTCTCGTACATTTTTTCGGTACAATTTCTTTTCAATCTTGTATTCAACTAGAAATTTCATATATTAGCAACTAAATCTTTTTGCATACATTTCTTACAGTATCTTTTGACCATAGAAAGGGCTTTGAAGGGAATCAGAGGGCCTAAGGGATCCTAACCATCCCATTTTTTTATGATTCTTCTACTACATTATGTATGAAATATAATATAATATGACTCTCCTATAATATTTTAATTCTGTTTTAGAATTTAGTATTTTCAATTATAATATTTAATTATAAAGATAACATTTTATCTTTTTTCTAATATATAATATAATTTTATTCTTTACTTATAAGAAAATATGTTAAAATTTCTTATAAATATCATGTGAAGTTTAATTACTTCTTTGTTAGACATAACTCTCCTCAAGAAAATTCTGGCTCTGTCTGATCATTGAAGAAAACAAAAACAGCCTACATAATGATTTACTAGTATGTTTTTAGTCTTTCAAAAAAATGATGAATTAATTTCAGGTATTTTTAACTATCAGAATCTTTTAATATACGTTCTGTTTCTATTTATAAATTAATGTTTTAATAGTTTAATTTAAATTGTCTATAATAGCTAAAAAAAGTAATCATATATTCATTTATGATAAATTTTCTCATTTTTATTTTTATTTTACATATCTTCTTATGCACTATTTTTTTGCTATATATATTGAGGTTAAAAATTGAAGTGTGAATTTAAATTCATATTGAATAAGAATAAAAAAATTGAGTACATATAAAAAAGAATACTTTTTAAGTTGGAACAGTCTTAAATTTTGATGTGAATTGGGTTCATGTTTCAATGTTATTTGTATTTGGTATCTACATGACTAATTAGTGTTATCACGGTGATTATCTCTGGAAATATCTATCACTTGAAAAAGGAATTAAAATGTTAAGCTCTCTTCAGCCGTTTTTCTTCCTCGAGAAGAGAAATGAAGAAAAGAAGAAGGTGAAAGTAGTTGCAAAACCTTGTTGATTGTGTAGCTTGGGGACTCTCACATATATTGTCATTTCTCTATCACCATATGCTGTGTGTAGGTATGTTGCCAGAGTTCTAATATTCTATTTTAAACTTTTTGACTTTGTCAAAATTATTTTAAACCGTTTACTCTTACAAAAGAAAAGAAAAACTCAATTATTCTATTTTAGGATGGAAAAGGAAAGAAAGTTGGTAATAAAAAACATTATTTTAGTAGCACCTATTTGCCCACTCAATTATTTTCTCCTTTTGCTTACGTAATTCAGAATGTGATGTGCATGCAAAGTTAATATATATAGCTTCTAGGAAACATGATATACTCTAAACACGATATATTGTTTTAGATTTAAAAAAAAATGGAACTAATTTAGTAAGAAAAAACTAAGTTTATGTCTTGCTTTTTCAAATTCAATAATTTTCCTTAAAAAAATGTTATTTTAGATGTTACAATGTTTTATACGAAAACACACTAAGTTAGTAATAAAACATTGAATTGTAAACTGTATTTATTCTTTTTCCTATCCTTATAAATTTTTCAAATTAATTTCTTTTATACTTTTATATCATACGAGGAATTGTTTCGTTATGTTTTAAAAGTTATTGTTTCAGAGAAGACGACAAAAAAATGTAAGAATCTTCATTGAAAATAAGTTACATCAATTTCAATTAGGGTTTTCTTCATTTTTCAAATAAATAATTATATGTTCCTATATTTTACGAATTATTTAAGATGTAGGTTTGAAGATATTAATAACTAATGTTTTTAAATTCACTCATTGAATCAATCAAGACATTCATTCTAATTTCTGGAGATTAATCATGATCAGACTGATATATCAATAAAGCTATAAGGATATAATTAAATAATAATAAAAAAATATATCGTAATTTTATAATGTTAAAAACTGAACTCTAAAACATAATTTATAGATTTTAAGATTTAAAATAGAAACAAAAATTAAAACAGAATATGTTATCAAATTTAAATTAAATTTTTAACAATATTTATTTATAATTGTAATAAGTCTGTAAGTAGAATAAAATTAGAATAACAAATATTTTAGATTAATTTTTAGCTTTAATAAAAAAATATAAAATAATCATTGTAAAATATCTCTCGACTAAACTGGTTCAGATTTTTTTTTTCTTTCACTGATTTTTCTTGTGGTTACTTTAAATATAAACTGGTTTAGATTTTATTTTATTTTTGTTCTTTTCTTTGATTTTCTCGAGGTTTCTTTTGTGGTTACTTTAAATAAGTTATCTGACTATAGTTACCAGTTCGATTTAAGAAAAAAAAAACTAATAACAATGGATTTCGAGGATAAATTCGGTATGACTTGAAGTATTTTTACAACATATAAGACATTTAAAAAAATAATAACCCCAATAATAACAAAAGTGATATTGATAGAAAAATTTGAACAATATTTTAATGAAAGAAAACTACCAAACAAGTTTCATAAGAAGTCTAGAACATTAAACTTGATTGGATAGAGATATTGTGGACACTAATGGTTGTGATGGGTAATGATCTGAAGCCCTTCATTTGTAACACGCAAGATGGTTGTAAGAGTTATAGTGTTCATGTGTGAGAGAAAGCAAGATATAAATTAGATGTTCTTACCAAGGGTAACTTTTGGTGGGAGTTGAAAGTTGTGACATGACATGATGCAATGCAAGTTACTTTTTTAACTACGCCTTCACGTTATGTTAGCTTCAGGTGAAATACTTTGCATAGATATTTGCAGGTGTGCAGCGTGTTTGTTTATAGAGAAATGAGACGAAATGGAAGCGCTTAAATACAAATTCCTCTCTCTTTTGTCTCTAAAAATGAGAATGTGAACAAAGGAAAATTAGCTCATAACGATATGTATATGAAGAATCTAAGAAAGAATATTTACAATTCAAAGAATTTACGAGGAAATTGAAAGTTAAAATATGTTTTCTTGAAGTTTATAATATGTGAAGAAGGAGAAAACTTAAGAGAAAACTTAAATAACATAAAAATCATAAACACATTTGAAATATAGTTTTTAGAATAATTAATTTATGTTTTTATGTTTTTGGATTTTACATTTTATTTTAAAAATTAGTTTATATTTTTATGTTTTTGGATTTTTTTTTTCTTTTAGAGTTTTTATGTTTTCTTAAATTTATGTGTTTTGAGATACCAAATCCTAATATAGACATTTTTAGTTATATATTAAATTTTATTTCATTAAAAAGAGAATTCTCTTTGTTATTGTCTTAGGCTTTATGTTCTTATCAAATATTAACATCTTTGATTGTGGCGAATCTCACTTAACTTATCAATCTGTTAGATTGTGGCGTTCTCTATCCCTATTTATTCCACGTTTTTCTCTGATTTATTTTTGTCATTCTTGTGAAAGATTCAAATTCAGAAACGATCGTATTTTTCCTAAATAAGATTGTATCACTCTAACTATCATATGTTAAATTTAAATTATTTAAATTTTCGGTGAATTAAAAATAGATATCTAATTTCAAGATAAAAAATAGATAAAATCAATATAAAGTTAAAACTCTATGTCCATATATATATATATATATATATATATATATATATATATATATAAATCATTATCAGCATACTCTAATATGAAATCTAAATATCTGTCATCATACTAAATTAACACCTCTTTGTCCATCTCAATAATAAAATAGTGGATGCAAATATGGCTAAATCACCAAAATTTCAATAAAGAATTGTTTATTTATTTATTTTCATGAACATTATCTTTTTTAATGAAATTATATCATTTAAGTGTAGATGAAGTTTAAATACATTATTTAGTCCCTATAAAAATTAAAATTTAAAATATATCTCTAGAACTGTCAAAATGAGTTAGAACCCGCGAGCCAAAACCCAGCTTACCACGAGTTTGGTCTGGTTTGGGTTGAATTTTTTTTTTAAATTTTAATATGGATTGACTTTTAACCCAGCTCACGTAGAACCTGACTCACTCGGATTGAACCTGTGGTGAGCCTTGGCTCACCAATCCGTAAATAAATGGTTATACAAGTATTTTTTGTTAAGTTAGACTTTGTATTTGGGTCATGTTAGGTTGTTTTTTTTAGCCAACACATAGATAATTTTTATTTTTGTCATTTTGGTTTTTATTTGAATTGTATTAAAATTTATTTAGATTTTAATTAGAATTATAATCTAGTTTTGACTAAAAAAAATTTGTATTTTTTTTAATTAAGTGAACCCGTGAGTCAACCCGTTTAACCCTCTAACCCGCGGTAGGCCAGGTCGAGTTGGAATTTTGTTGACTCGCTAATAAGTGAGAAGAGTTGGGTTGACTCACTAAGTGATCAACCCGTGCTGGGTCGAGCCGGGTCAAGCCGAGTTACCCATTTTGACAGCTCTATATATCTCTCAACAGTATTGAAGATCTCACATCAATTAGAAATAACACAAGTTTATTATACATAAGTTAATGCAAACGTCATCTTACAAATTGATTTTGAAGGATTAAGTTAGACTTAAAATTTATTTCTTAACATAGTATCAAAATCATGAATTAAAGTCTATCATAGCTATATTTATTATTTGTTGAGCTTTTCATATCAATTGTCATTAGGTCAGACCATTTATTAATGTTTAGTCCACCTATATCTATCTCAACATAGATAAATATATCGAAGTTTACACATTAAAAAAGAATAAGAACAAATTTATAATATATAAATAAAGACGACCTTATCTTACACACTTATTGATTTGATAACATTAAATTAAAGTCCATCTCACAATAAATAGAAATATAACTCAATTGATTGTAGTTAATGATATTTATTATTTTTGAAACAATTGCGGAATGGAGAGTGTTAATCCGACAATTGTCTCCCCGTAATTAATCGCATAGAATTGCGAAGATTTCGGGTATGGCCTAGACGGGGACTATTTGATGTGAACCAAAGATGTGGCAACAAGACCTTAATCTTTGATTTTAACTAATATCTTTAGTTTGAGTGGAAGTTTAGGGTTTAATTTTGTTTTGTGGTTGTGGATATTTGATCTGTCTGTGATAGCAGTAGTACAAGGGAATTGAGAAGTCAACAGAGGCATTAATGAGAGAGTGGCATGACACGTTGCTGTAATTAAACTTTTCAGATACGAGTCGGGGACCTGGCATATGACATGATTCATAGCTACCTTACCAATCATCATATCATATCATATCAAAAGCATCTCCAATCATGCAACGCGCATCATCACCAACCATTTCATGTGGTGGAACCCTGCTTCTCGTCATCAACTACTGTTCCCATTCCTATTCCTTCTAGCTGTCATTTCCATTCTTTTTGGAAAATCAATTCAACACCTTGCTTTTTCCCACTTTCTTTCTTTTATTCATTCTTACACACACTTGCATAAACCAAACAATTCTTCTCAAGAGTAGTAGCCTCAAAATAACACCACTTAAACAACCTTTAATTTATACTTTTAACAGATTCAATTCAATTCAAGCACAGCAACTCCGTACACAGTTTTTCTGTGTCCAAAATTAGAACACGAATTCCTGCTATTATCCATGCAATCATGTCCCCATCTCACCCCTTAACTTTTCCACACCTGGGACCCATACCTCCCATCCTAAGCAACTCGACCCATTATGGACAAATTACTCATTAACCACGATTTTCTAAATGACAAATATAATCTGACAAAACACAATAATCCAAAACCAAATTAGCACACAAAGGGACGATGACATCACACGCTAATATAATACATCATTTTCTTCTTCTTGTTTTTTTCTTTCTCAATCTCTACAACAAAAACAGTAATTACTTAACTCACCCAAATTAACAATCTCTGTACACATAGGTAGCAAAGCAAGCACACCGAGAAGAAGCCCCCCCCAAAGAGGTGATTGGAAAATCATAGATGAAAAATGATTGGCATTGGACCGTATAGTGTAGGAGAGGAGAATGTAGTATGGTATAGAGTGAAAAAGAAATAATTGAGGGGGGACATGAAATTAATAGGAGTGACTAGAAGAATCTGGCAGAAGGGGAACGAAGATCCATCTCCTGGGTCCATGCGTTCCGGTCCTGGACGTGCAAGTGCCAGAAGGTTTGAGCCAGTGCGTCCGGGTCCATTGTACTCTCTCCTCCTCCTCCCATTACTCCACTGCTTTGCTCCCCCGATGAATTACCCCTCTGCAATGACGTCGTCAATGTTGCTCCTCTGCCCCACAACATGCAAATTCATCCGTCAATACCTCAACCTCCATTAACATCATCCATCGTTTCTTTCTTTTAACCAGTGTAATTTCTAAACACATTACTCAAGACAGTTATATTTTCCAAACATCATAAATTAACCAAACAATTATTGTTGAACTGCTACATCCCATGTTATGAAGCCTTTTCCAGACTAGTAGTATATATGCAATGTTGGCAAAAGAAAAGAAAGGAACCTGGGTGGGCCGATAAGACCGTCGATGATAACATGAGCTACGTGCACTCCCTGAGGCTGAAATTCCTTGGCCAAACATTGCGACAGTGCTCTCAAAGCAAATTTCCCACAGCCTGTCTCATCTCCCCATTGGGTCCAGTGTTCTCACAGATTCAATTAATTCAACTCAATTTAATTATTCTAGAAGAAGAAGGAGGAGGAGGGGAGTGAAAAGAAAAGATATATAATTGATATTTACATAGTTCGGAGTATCCAGCAATGCCGTTGAGAGACGTGGAACAGCCGGTGAAGAGAAGGGTTCCCTTTCCTCTTTCAACCATGCCGGGCAGCACCTTAATTATATATAGAGTTGGTGAATGAAGGTGGCGATGTAAGAAAAGCACAGTGAGTGAGTATAAGAAACGGTACCTGTTGAGCGCAGTGAAAGGCACCGACAGAAGAAACGGCAAGGGATTTGTGGAAGGAATCGATGCGAAGGTCTTGGAAGGAGGTGGGGTAAGAAGATAAGGGTTGGTATGCATTGTAGACGAGAATTTCGACGAATCCCAGAGACAGCACTCCCTCGAATGCCTCTCTCACGCTTCGGGAATCGGAACAGTCTATTCTTATGGCGAAAACCTGCGCCTTCTCTTCCCTCGCTATTTCGTCCGCGAATCTCGACAATCTCCCTGTACTTAGTTAATTACTTACTTCATTTGTATCTGTCGTACCATAACATATGATAAGAGAATATATAATAGGAATAATAATAAAAGTGGTTACGGACCCAGGTCACGAGCGAGGATGGCGACGGTGTAGCCTTCGTGAGCGAACTTGCGAGCGATGGAGAGACCGAGGTTGGGGCCCACGCCGACGATGGCTGCAATGCCTCGTGAGGAAGCGGAGCTGGCCATGTTTCGCATCTCTGTATGAGAATATGGTTTAAGAAATTGAAGTTTGAAGGAATAATTAAGAGTGGGAATATTATATTATGGAAGGGTTTGGTTTGGTGGAATGAAGAAGAGTGAATAAATGTAGTGAGATATTTAAGTAGTGGAGTGGAGTGAAGATGATGAGTAGTAGGGTGGTTGTGTCTGAATCATTGCCTCCCTTACAACCAGCATTCGCTTACCCTCCTCACTCTTCTTTCTTTCTCTACTACTTCCTCTCAACGTCACTTGCCCCATTCCTAACCATAAATATTACTGCTTTTTTCTACATTCATAATCACACAACCCTAATTTTTTTTATTTTTTTTATAATTTTTCTTAAGAAATGCACTTCTTGAAATTTTTATTCAAATATATCCCAGTACTAAGCAATGATTGATACCAAGACGGTGAAGGAAGATGTACTCCTATTGTATTTATGGTATGATGATACGAGTCACGAGTCACGAGTACGGTAGAATATTTTAAAAGAGTAATATCTCGTTCTTTTTCTAGCAACTACTACATAAGTTATTATTTTATTTTATTGTAACCTTTTATTTATATTTATATTTATTATTATTATTACTATTTGGTTCCTCACCACTTGCGGTTCCAGCTCGGTGGCAGGAACATTGCAGATGTGGTGTTTAGTTGCAGACACGGTGTTCCAGTTCAATAATTATTCACAACAGAACATCATTCATGTCTTGGAGCTCAAAGACAACACTACTTCGCTGAAAGTATCGGTTATGTGAACTGTCGGTTCATGCCCTCGCTCCATACAAATATTATCATACAACTTGGACAAACACAACTCAAGTATATTATCCAACATTCACGTCAGGGCTACTCATTTAGGTTTTTTTTTTTTTTTAACATTTTTGTTATGTTCCAAAATCTTAGTTTATAAATGAGGTAAGAAAATGTTTTATATGAAAATAGTAAGTTTGGTTTATTAATTATAAATATTTTTTTATGATAAGCTGATACAAAAAATATGGTGATATATATAGGAATATGTGGTAGATGTTATTAGTATTTTGTTAATGAAAAAAAGTTAAATCCACACCCTTTTTCACTCTCTTCTCAAATCTGTTAAAGTCAATATTATAATCTTTTCTTATAATTTTATCATTGAGTCGTCTATAACTAATATGATTTCTTTTGTTCATTTTTTATATCAATTTTAGAACAAATTCTTTTATCTTGAAATATTGATATTTGATAACAGAACATGAAATGTAGTCATTAAAAAATAAATACTTAGTGATGTTTACCAATGCATTCCTATAGATAAATAAAAAATTTAATTACTCATTTGATGATGTCTATTTTTGTTCAAAAATATTAAATTGGTCTTCAATTTGTTTAGTAAGTGAAAAATTGATGCAATTTGATCTTTTTTATTAATTTTTCTTCAAATTGAGCAAAGATTTTTTTTTCAAAATTTAAGCATTTAAAGAGAGTTTGTTTTGTTTGTATAATTAACATAATCCTACTGTCAAATTTGATGAAAATTTTATGAACAGTCTCAAGAAATTTAACAAAAAAACAAATAACATTAATTTTTTAAAAAATTGTGACCAAATTGCATCGATTTTAACAAATTAGAATCAATGTGAGACTAAAAAAAATTGGATGACCCAACTTGACATTTTTTTAATAAAAATATGGACCAAATAAGTAATTAAACCTAAATAAAATGACATATTTGTACTAGCTTGAATTTTTTAATATATTTCAATCACATCAATTTCAAATCAAATGGATCATTTTAAATACAAGTGTATAAAATTTGTATAAGTTTAATGAATATATTATAAACAACACACTTATTATGGTTTCCTATCAATATCCAATTCCCTTACCAAGTGACTCAAAAGTTTGATCGCTATTGATATAATTGAGGGAAGACGAATAGTATCACTCAACTTGTATATGCATAAGGTCCAAGACGAATTTGGATTTTCTGGTGAATTTTTTGTGTTGTTTTCTATTGTGCCTTCAAAATATCTTAATGATAACTGATTTTGAAATTTTAAGATATATTTAAAAAGATATTTAAAGTACCAATATAATATATTTTTAGTGCTCAACATAGGACATCACTACAAAATTAAGTATATCAATGACATAGTAAAAACACACCACACAATCGTATTAAATAAAAAAATGAATTCTTTTTAATGAGAATTCAAACAATATTTTTTGTGGTGCAAGAGAAATTGTTTTCATTATATCCAGACACGTGAGACATTGTTGGATCATGACTTTGTAATTAAAAGGTTAAATTACTCTTTTGGTCCCTCTATTTATCATGAAACTTCAGTTTGGTCCTCAAGTTTTTCGTTGTCTCAATTTGGTCCTCACTGTTAGTTCGACCAGACAGTGTTAAAGTCAACGCCACGTGTCAATTTCTAGCTTTTTTGAATTTTTTAAATTTTTTACACGTGTCACTTTATAGTTGTGTCATGTGTCAAAAATCATGTAAAAAATTAAAAAAATTCAAAAAAAAAAATATTAAAAAATATTAAAAAAAATTCAAAAAAACCAGAAATTGACATGTGACGTTGACTTTAACATCGTCTGGTAAAAGTTAACGGTAAGGACCAGATTGAGTCATTTTAAAAAAAAAATGATGACCAAATTGAGACAACGAAAAACTTGAAGATCAAACTAAAATTTCATGACAAATAGAGGGATAAAAAAATAATTTAATCTGATAGATAAATAGTCTAGTTTATAAAAAGTCATTATAAACTCAAAATATCATAACAATTCTAGAAAACAAGTAGCAATCACTTTAAAAAGGGTTGTAGTTTGAAAACATAATTGAGTTTCTTTCTATTTTCCTTTTTTCTAAATATTAATTAAACAATTTTTGACGCAGAAATACCAATCACAACAAATGAAAGATGATACTGTCAAAGATTTAATGTCAAAATAACGCATACTTTAAGAATTTACATTATTGATCCCTTAAAATTGAAAGTCAAATATTTTAAAATAAAGACTTAAACGAAAAAAAAAATTGTTAGATATATTTTCAAAGACATTCTTTAAAGAAAAAAAAATCTATAAATACAGCACATTAACTTATCCTTGAAAAATAGTAAATAATATATTGATCAACTCATACTTGACATTCACTTGTGGTAATTTTGATAGGTTCTAACACCTATCACATACATGATGGTGTTTAGGGAAACGGATATACAAGGTTTATACTAAAAACAAACAATTAAACTAAAATATACATGCATATGAATGTCATGAAGGCTACTTGAGTATTAGCAATTTGTTATTCATTATGGTTATTTTGCATTAATCAAAATCATAATTGGAGTGTATTCAACTATGATCTAACACATATAAATATAAAATATTATTTTTACTGAAATATGTTCATAATTGCCTTTAAAATAAAAGGTCAGTACAAGTAATTTGACAAGTGAGATAATGACTTGTTTTATCATATGAATTGAATATCTCTTGATTCATATTTATATCATGAACTTTGTTCATTTGATATTGAAATTTATGATTTAAATTTACACTCTTTAGAAAGCTATTTTGTGAAAGTCCACTTTTGGAAAGTGAGTTAAAAAGTGAAAATTGAATGTTTTTAAGGAATAGAAGAATGAACTAAGGTACATGAAGGATTTCCGCTTCTAAGTTTATTAATATTATGAAACAAATAATCAACCAAATTAAACTTACTACTTCTAATGTTCTTATTGTTTTATGTGCTAGTCACAACCTTTAAAATCATTTTTTTGGGGGTCAATTATAGATCTAACTCAAAGAGATTCGGAGACCCTTTCTGAACTGTTACTAATCACGACTCACTACATCTTCCAAAGAGGTTTGATAATATAACTTAAAATACATTACAACATAAAGAAAAAAATGTATTATGTAATTTAAAATGACTTTGAGAAGGAAAGGTAACCTTTGTATACTTTTAAGGTGGAAAAATGATTTGACAATTTAAACAGATTAACTTCTTATTAGAAAAATATTAAACAAATAATGTTACTAATAAAAAAAATATGAAAAATATAATAATAATTATTTAAAAAAATAATAATACTAAGACATATATATATATATATATATATATATATATATATCGAATATTAATCAGATCCAACAATTCTTATAACAAAAATAGACCAAAATTAAATAAATAAAGGAGTAGAAGTATCTTGGGTTGAGGTCCACAGAGTGTTGTCTTTAGAGATAAAATGCTTCCACTGCACAGGACAATACACAATCCCCTCCCAAAATACAACAATCCATCAGATCAACCGAGTATAGCGAATAATCTTTGAATCTTATTAACACCACTATTTTTGTACAAGGGTTAGAGCACCCCTTAAGTGTTCTTTTAATTTTAATTCATTATTTGCTAAAAAAAATTTAACATCACTATTTTAAGAGATAGTATAGAGAAGAAAATAAAACACTTTTGAGAGAACTCTAAAATTTGTTGGTGTATCTTTTCATGCACCTAGGTGATATTTATAAGTAGAAAAGAGACACAAGAATCAATCGTAAAAAAAAAAATATAATCGTTAACCATAAATATCATTACCTCATAAAATTAAAAGTGCATGAAGACTTAAGTAACAGTAGGATCATAATTTAACAGTAGAATTTTTATTTTTAATTATTTATTTTTAAAATTATATTAAAATATTTCCAACACTTCTTATTGTCTTTTGACATCATCTCAAATTTCACTCATCTATTGTACCTAACTAAACTTTTGGTCCAATGAAACAAAAACTCTGCCTCTCCACTCTCATAAAAAGTAATTACATTTAATTGGATTCAAAAAATAAATAAATAAAAGAAACCACCCTTGAAATTCTTGTACAAATTTGTGAAGGATCATACAAACTAACAACAACAAACTAAATCAATGAGAACGACAACTAAGTGATTCCGTACAAAGATTAAAATGTAACTAACTTAAACTTCAAATGTTTTAAACAAAATAGACATCCAGCACCTTGTAAGTAACGATTAAGAATTGAACTTTAAGTTTAACTCAATCCTACAAAATCATCTTTTAAGATGAGGTTTACATCCATTTATATATACTAAATTGACCTTATCTCTAGTCGATGTGAGACTTCTAACACATTCCTATCATGCCGAAGTATATACATGTCGAGTGTGAGACTTGACATTAAAGGATGGTCCTACAACGATTCGATAACAGGTGAAACAATATAACCAATAAACAACAAATCTTGCTAGGATAGACTCTAACAATGATTATGATACCATGTTAATAAGTGAATTTTAAGTCTGACTCAACCTCACAAAACAAACTTTTAAGGTAAGGTTTGTACTCACTTATATACTCCAAATTGACTCAATCTTTAGCCAAGACTTCCAATAGATTTTGTGGGACTGTAAAAGCATAAATTAAAATTGATATTTTATACCATGATTTACTCTCTAAGAAAAAAAGGGTAATGTGAATTATTTGGAAGTTTCCAATCCCAAAAATCTACAACAATTTTAATTTTAATTGGTATTGCTTAGATAAAAAATCAGGAAAAAAGAATTAACATTGTGTTTGGATGATGGATTTCAACAATTTCAAGAAATTGAAATACCTAGTGATTGAATTACTTGTAATTGAATTATCTTCGTTTCTTAAATAATTAGTTTGGATAAAGTAATTGAAATATTTTACATTTCGATTTTCTTGTTTAAATAAAGCAATTCAATGTCTATTTTACTGTGAATTAAACTCTACCTTTAAGTCTAACTTAACTTAGCTCAACCTCAAGTGATTCGACCTATTTCAATTTGAATCTATTTGACCTCAACACAATTTGAATCGATTCTACCTGAGTCGATTTGAATTGATTCAGTCCGAGTTGACTCAACTCAACCTTCTGCAGGGTATATTACTTTAAAACTTATGTATTAGTCAACTCAACTTGACCCTTAGCCTAGGCCGACCTGACTTGAACTTTGGCCAAGACCGACTTAACTCATAACCATCTCGTCTAGACTTTCGGTCTGGGCCTACTCGAGTATAATTTTGGCCTAGGTCGACTCCAGTCAACCTTTGGCTCAAGTTAACTCGGCTTGACGTACGACACGGACAACTAGGCTTGACCTTCAACTCAAACCAACTTGGTTCACAGCCATCTCGTTTCAACCTTCAGCCAAGACTAACTCGGTTTGACATTTGGCCAAGGCCGACCTAGCTCGACCTTCAATTAGGGATGACTCGGCTCGACCTTCGGCTTGGCCTGAGTTAGCTCGACCTTCGGCTTGGACCGACTCAACTGACCTCCACTCAGGCTGACTCGATTTGACTTTCGACCTGGGTCGACTCTTCTTAACCTTGGACTCGTGCTTCTACTTGACCTTCGACCCGAATTGAGTTATCTAGACCTTTTGTACGACTTGACTCGACTTTTTGAACCTCTGAACTTTTTTTGTCTTAAGTAATGAACAATTCCACAATTTGAAAAATGTTAATTTCTTTCGATTTTTAGTGATTTTTAAATTCTACATTTTAGTTATTTGAAATACTCTCTTAAAATTTCTCAATTTCATTTTTTTTTTTAATTTTTTCATCCAAATATTTCATTTTTTTTAAAAAAAATTAAACTTTCCAAATAAATTAATTAACGTTTTAAATTGTATCGTCCAAACATACCATAAATGAAGTTATATTCCACATTTGGATCAACTTGGAGTAACTATCCCGTTTACGGAATCCTTTGTTCTTAATGATCCTTAGAGTTGACATTTTCATCTTCTCACGTTTAAATTCCAGTAATATTAAAAAAGTAAAATATAATTAAATTTATATATTATTTGTAATATTTATAATACTGTTCAATAATTAACCCACTTATTGTAAAATAAATATTAATATGAAATGTTAAAAAACTATTGTTTTTCACATGTTTATTTTCAAAGGCCATTTGAAGTTGTCGTATATATCCGCATAAGGGCTACAGATACCCATTTATCCACAAAGGTGGAATTTTAGGTAGCCCAACAGGAATAAGATTCCATACACCTGCCCTCTGTTATTGTCTACACATAATTTTGTTTTGACCATAAAATTGTGTTTTTTTTTTTTTTTTTTTTTTCTTTCACCTTTCAAGTTTTAAAGGGCTAAAAAGGATCACAAACTACCTCAAAATTATAACCACTAAATTAGGGTGCTTCTCAGGGTCAGTTGGGTATAAGTTTTTCTAAAATGAAAGCTTGCAATCAAAGAATAAATAAACTTAAACCTAAAAGGGAAATGTTATTTACATAGCTTGTGGGTAATCTCTTTCAGACTCCAATATTTAAGAACAATAATTCCAATATTTAATAAATTCCTAAGGATATTGTTCAGCTGAATTTGGTACAGCATGATTGCAACGTAAGAATAATAATGGTTTGGGAATAATCCTGGTGCAGAGCGAGAGAGAGAGAGTATCTGGAACCCTGTTTCCTTCACACACAGTACATATATTTGGTTCAAATTTTCATGTTTATTCGCAATTATCAGCGTGCTTTCATTTGGCATTCATGATAATAGAGGAATCAACCATATGGATAATAGTAACACTATGAACTAGTACTCAGAATCCATGATGGGGAAAATGACACGCATTCAATCATTATTATGCGTTTGCCTCCAAAGTAATCTGGAAAAAACCACAACTCATTCCGTAAGCCAATCTCGCTTCGCCATTTTTCTGTTCTCTGTATGTTCCAGAGTTCGGCACATCCTATGTTAAAACTTCAAACACTTGAAAAAAAAAAAAGAAATATCAAAGATAATTGTTGCTGGAACTCGCTATTCTTAGGGACTGAGATCACATCAGAGGAACAAATTGATACTATATTCAAACTACGGTCCCTTGCAGACATGTTTCCTTTTCATCCTTTTTGGCAATCATGCGAATTCGGAAGCGGAGTTCGTGATTTTAAGCCACACGACGAGAGAGAAGTTAGATATGCGTGTTGGAATGCTTTCTGGTTTAGTGCTCCAGTAATAAAGTATCAAAAAAATATTTTTATTTTCATCTACGACTTGTCGTTTTCATCACATTCCACCAATATTCTTTTGTCGTTTGTCAAACCTATCACACTCTCTCTGTATTAACATGTTAATTAATTAATCCAACAATTCATTCCCATAAGGGACAAACCACACCACACCGAGGTGAAGAAACAAAGTATTATAACAACAATTCAAAATTAATTATATAACACTTTTAATTCAAAATATTATTATTATTATTATTACTTTTTTACATTGCAATATTGTCATGCCTGCATGTAGAAAGTTACCCTAGTCTTGTCTGTTAAAAAACTGAAATTTATGAAGCTCAAGTGAGAGGAAAAAATCAATTTGGTTCGAAAAGGTTGGCTATTCTTCTTAAACTCTATATTTATCGTTTTAAACACTTTTCTAACTTTAAAACGAATCTAAATTTCTATATCTTTTTGTCATTCTCTTCCCTTGGTTGATTGCACTACAAATGTAAAAATCGGATAGTTTGTATTCCAATTATGTAGTGTAGAGATTGAATAATCCATAACATGTTTGTATATTATATTTCTCAATTGAGTTTCAGTTATTCAATTTTTTTATTAACATGATATCAATTTATTCACATGTTATTTTAAAAATTTAAAAATTTATATTATTATAATTTTATAATTATTGTCACTTATGTGATAATTTTTATTAGTAATTTCAATTACTATAGTTTGTTTTTTAACATAGTATCAATAAATTTCCAACCTCATTCACAATGTTCTTATCCAAAAATTTAATAATCAACCTTTGGTGAGCAAAGTATTGACCCGTAAAAAAGTTTTCATAAAAATCAGTCTTTAGCGATGTTGTCGTGTGTATTAATTATGAAGGAACCACACATGAATAATGCAATTCTCTTTAACATAAAAAACATTTGAAACATGGCTGCGTTCTCCACTCTTGACACTGAAAATATGTGAAACATTTAAATTAAAACTTCATGCATGTGTTGTAGAACATGGAGGTGATGACTAAACTGAAAAGTTGACTCCACAAGTGAATGCACTTAAAACTTTGACATGATTCATAAGATGGAAGAAGGAATGACAAAAAACTCTATACTAATATTCATGGATAAAGTCCGTGACATATACTAAATAATGAGGTGGGTACAAGTGCCTTTTACCTGCTCATACTTATTTAGTTTTTTATACTTTTCTTAGATAACAATTATTAGTGAGTTTTATTTTAGTTTTTTTTTTAAATCAAATGATCAAAATAAATTTACTAACGAAAAAAACATTAATTATTGAAGAATTATTTAAAAGTTGATTTCATATATTTTTATTTTCTATCTAGGCATATAAAATTGAAGTTATTTTTAAAAATATTAATTTTTAAAATCTATATTTTGGTGAATCTCATTTGAATTGTAATAATATTTTGAAATTTGATTTGAATTATGCTTTAATTTTTTATTTATTTAATTTTATAATTTAAAGATTTGTTTTTAAATAATTGTTTGTGGGTATAATGAGTACCCACAAATATAAAAAAAAACTTGAGAGTATTTTCTCATGGATAGCCAACGAGTAAAGTGACAAATTTCTTTAGGCCATCGCGGATGAACATTACTTGTACCTCTTTAATATCTTCTACGATTAGAGTCAAATCAGATATACAACTAATTTTGCAAAATTCTTAGGATGAAGTAGTTGAAATTAGTGAGAAAAATGATGAAATAAATGATGATTAAAAAAAATATAAAATAACATATAAGAACCACTAATTTAGGTGACATAATTCACACAATGCAATTAAACCACTAAAACTTAATAAACTACAAAAGTTTATTAAAGACTCAACTCAACGTCACAAGTTTCATAAGAAACTTAAAAGTTAATTAAACCTTTGAAATATAATAAAATTGGATTCCAAATTCGGGTAATCTGACAACACACAAAAATAAAAATACAAGTTGACATTATTTGAAGAGTCCCAAAAGAAGTTTTTGTAAAAGAGATCTTTTCCCTTATTCATGATTTTTTCATGCACATCCCTCCACTTAGTGTTAGTGTTGAATAATTCTAAATTAGTTATATCTAATATTTTTGAATTACAAATTTTATAAATATATTATGAATTGTACAACTTAAAATATATTTAGGAGTGATAATATATCCAAAATTTCTTAATTACATAACTCACAATTTATTGAATTTTAAATTATACAGTTTCAAATACATTTTATAATACATGATTTGAAACCCAATTGTACAATACTAAATACATATTCGTCTATACAATTTGTAACACCTTTTTAAATTATGAGTTGCACAAATCTATAATTAATTTTGCAATTATGCAACTCAAAATGTTTGTAATTTATTAGTAATTTGGACCTTTTTCTTATAAAAGTTCAAGAAGAAAGAACTAGAGTGCTAAACGAAATTATCAGTCCAATTAGAATCTAGCCATATTTTATTGGGTCTGCTCCACGATAAATGCGGCTCAGTTACTCCACGGGCTTTTCTTCTTGCAGTCCTATTGTTTTTTTTTTTTGCACTCCTAAATTAAGAAATGTTCGTTTTATCTTTATAAATTTATAATAAAAAGACAAGTCTTTACTTCACCTTCTTCCTTCTTACACCCAAATCTTATCTTTGGTTTGTTCTCGACCTTTGTTAAGTCTTTCTTTCTTATTTTGGTTCACCATTTCTTCATCTTGGTTTGATCTTTTACGTATGCTCATGCCTCTAAACCTTTTTACAACTTAAAAAGAATTTCAATGATGAACCCAGACAATGTAGAAACACTCAACGAAGTCTAAAAATAAATGAAGATGAAGAAAAGTTCGGTGCAGAATAAAGAAACACTCAAAGAAGTCAAAGAATAAATGAAGATGAAGAAAGGTTCGGGTGCAGACGTAAAAGAAAGAAGGTGAAGTAAAGACTTGTCCAATTTTATTATAAATTTATAAGGATAAAACGGGTATTCTGTAATTTAGGGGGTGCAGGAAGAAAAACCCTTACTCCACCAGCCGACAGGATTAGGCCCGGTAAGGAAATTAGCTTGACCCCGTATGAAAATCAAAACAACTTTCTTTCTTTAACTCCTCTCCTTTGGTCTCCATCTCCAACTTCTGCACCAGGCTATTCCTAACTTCGCCCCGTCCCGCGATCTCACTGCTCATCTCTCCCTGGATTCTCCGCACTCCATTGCAGATCGATAATTGCAGCATTGGAAAGCACAGTTTCGGGTTTTCGAAAAAGCGCAAACAAGATTTGAATGTGGTGAAGTAGTGTTGCTGGTTTGGGAACGCGATCCATGGAGTGGACGACGCTGCAGCACCTGGATCTGCGCCACGTCGGCCGTGGAGTTAGGCCTCTGCAGCCTCACGCTGCTTGCTTCCATCCTCACCAAGCTCTTGTCGCGGTCGCCATAGGAACCTACATCGTCGGTGAGACACCAACACTATCTCTTTTCGTACCTCTTCGATTCCTCGAACTTAGTTTACCTTGCTAATTCGCAATTCAGTTTGTTTAACTGTGTGCTTGTTATGGTCGTTTGATGGTACTTAACTTGCACTGGAAGCACTAGTTTCTTAAGGCGCGCACTATAGTAGAAGTAATCTTGTGTACTGATTTGATCCGTGACATCTGAGCCGTTGGTAATTAACTACGGTTCTGCTGGGTATTCACAATCATCTACATATGAACTATGAAGCAGACACTCACTCAGACGCTCATATATATATATATATATATATATATATATATATATATATATATATTTGTAATGGTTGATGAATGCTCCTGCGGCTTAATTTGAATTGAAACTTTAGTTTTTGAAGGCACACACACCAGTAGAAGCTATTTTTTATGTTGATTTGATCCGTGATACCTGAGCCGTTGTTAATTAACTACTTTTTTACTGTATATCTATAATCACCTCGTTAGGAACTATGAAGCAGACACTATCACCTCATGTTACATATTTTACCGGATCCAAGTTTGAACTATGAAGCATACATTCTTTCTCACTCTCTCTGAAACGTACATAAGCTCCTAGATTTGTAACATTTTGGTATATGTCATATTTTCCTATAAAGGTCTAAAATTGTGTCATGATCTTTAACATCTCAGCCAAAACTCCTGTTGTGCACCTATTTTTAAAACCTTGTTGCCAACACTTGCTATTATTGAGCCCTCTGGAACAACATATAGATAATTTCTCTCTACATCTTTCAGAAGGAAAATCATAAGCATATGCTGAGGAGTGGGGTTTTTGAGGAAAAAAGGGAAGGGAGTGCAAATATTTCATTTCTAATAAATGTTCTCTAATTAAATGAATAATAAATTTTTTAGAATCATAGAAACAAAGCGATAGATTAGTCTAAACTTGACATCAACCTGGCCTAATAGATTAGTCAAAATGTTTTTCATAAACAAATGATTTATTATGAAAGTTGAGAAAGATTCAAATGCAAAGGATAAAATATCCTTAAGGAAAAAAGATGTCATGAAAAACGAAAAGATAAAAAATATGGACGAAAAACATGCAACATTGCATGCCAGACACTTGAGGGTTTATCAAAGATACTCCTATATAAATGCAATACCGCAAAGAAGGTAGAAAACTTCTTGATTCCTAATGAGCTCAATAAAAGAGTCCAGAGAAAATTCTAGCATATCTTTCTAATAAAATACACCAAAAAATAGCCAACTCAGAACAATGCTAAATCTTTACAGCATGCCTAGCATTACTGAATCCTTCGCATTAATGCACAGAAGGCTGCGGAAGATTCTTGGGACAAACCCGATGTTCACCAAAACACAAGAACTTATTTTTCAAGAAAAGGAAGGTGCCAAACAATGCAAGAACAAATAACAGTCCACATTACACAACAATCAGGAGATAAACTTAGGGATCTTTGAATCTGAAGTAAATCATTGGTTTTAATCCGATCAGGAACAGTAGTCTGAACAAAGGATTTGATCAGGAAGGAGTGCATGATTTTCACAAGAACTTATTCTCAGGGCAGGAGGCATTGCTGTGAAATGAAGTGAGAAACTGAAAATAGGATTTGCAGGAAAATAAATCTTAGATGTTTAGAGACCAAATCCTCTTATCTTATGTGGATTAGAGGACAAATGGATTAGTGCAACAATGTCATAAGAGACTGAACTACTGTTTGTAGCTTTATAGGTTAGTAATGGCTGATATTGTCAAGTACTGTTAGAAAATATGGGTTTAGTAATGTATATGTTATTGTCCTTTCTTTTTTAAATTTAGTCGGGATTCTAATCGATCTATTGTCTTGTGTAAATAAAGTGTTTTCCCATATTTAGAACTCTTGTTTGAGTCTGAGTTGAGTGGACTTATTGTTGTTGCATGGTGCATTTCCTTGTGTTGACTTGATTTGGGTTTAACTGTTTTACTTGATGGTTTGTTTCAATGTATGCAGAATTTGATGCATTAACAGGAAGCAAGATTTCCGCTCTTGACATTGGGGCACCTGTTGTACGAATGTCTTATAGTCCTACAAGTGGGCATACTGTGATTGCAATCCTCCAGGTTGACCATAACTGAACTTTTCATGTGCCTTCATTCATCCCTCAAAATAATCCATTTTGCTGTATCTGAAATTCTTAGTGGAAAGTGTAGACATGCTTTCATTATGATGAAAGAAGGATGTAGTTTTGCAAAAGATTGTGGTTTGTTCAGAAACATTAATTTTCTCTCTCTTGCACACAAATGTTCAGGATTTTTTTTTTTTCTGTATTTTTGGCTATAGAGGTGGTAATATGCAAATAAAATCTTGATGGATGTATTGCGGATGATGTGGACAACATTTTAGGAATTAGGATCTTTCTTAACTGATGAAGTATTTGACCTGATGAAATCCAGAAAAAAAAAAAAATTAAAATTAAGATGTTTCACTGAAAAGAATGTTTATATTATTCTTTGATTTTAATGTTAATGCTCATTTAGATACAAAAATGCTTAAGCACAGATTCTCCTATTCATTTCAACTTTTGTTTTTTTTTTCTAATCAGTTTTGATCTTTTATGAATTTCGTTTGTTTCATATTCTGTTACTTAGGTCTTTTTGCAAGTAAGACAATTCACTTGCTATTCCTGTTTTATTTTTTAGTTATGCCCCTCAATTGTATTCTATATTAGTTTATATATTGTGATTGGGCAGTTCTTTTCTTCTTATCGTGCCTGTTGGTTGATTTTACATCTGTAGGATTGTACAATACGGTCTTGTGATTTTGACTTAGAGCAAACATGTGTATTACATTCACCAGAGAAGAAGACAGAGCAAATTTCTTCTGATACAGAAGTTCATATGGCTTTGACCCCGCTACAACCTGTTGTTTTCTTTGGGTTTCATAAACGAATGAGTGTGACAGGTTGGATATGCCTTATAATGTGTTTAAACAAATGTGTTTGTACTAGTTTGGTTACTAATGGTGATTGTTTCTGTTAAATATTTTTTTGCACAAATGAAGTTGTTGGAACTGTTGAAGGTGGTAGAGCACCCACAAAAATTAAGACAGACTTGAAGAAGCCTGTTGTCAACCTTGCTTGTCATCCTCGCCTCCCTGTTTTGGTAATGTTTTCACTGTGCATCATTTTAGGAGATTACATTTTCTTGTAAGTACATGTGATGTGGTTCTGGTGTAAGACATTTCTAGTGATGAGTTTCTTATGTTAATGATATACTACAATCCTATGTTTTTTGAATTTGACTGGATTGTTTTTCCATCACAGTATGTTGCTTATGCAGAAGGGTTGATTCGAGCATATAATATTCATACCTATGCTGTTCATTACACACTACAAAGTAAGATGATTTCTTACATATTAATTTCCTATAGATATGCTTTATATTAATAGTTTTTGTATTTATATTGTTTTTACTACTCAGTTGACAATACCATAAAGCTTGTTGGTGCCGGTGCATTTGCCTTTCATCCGACCCTGGAATGGATTTTTGTTGGGGACCGACGAGGTACACTTCTGGTCTGGGATGTATCAACTGAGAGACCTATTATGATTGGAATGTGAGTTTAATTTACTATGATCTGGTTTTTTTCTTGTACCATGATTGGGGCTTAGTCATTGTCACCTATGGTTTCTTATTTATTATTATCCTGTGTTTATATGTAAATATTTGAGTTTAGGCTGCTTCTTATGGTTATATGTAATCATTTTTTGTTATTGAAATTTCAGAAAACAAGTTGGCTCTCATCCTATAACATCAGTTGCTTGGCTCCCCATGTTGCGGTTACTTGTAACTCTATCTAAGGATGGAAATCTTCATGTTTGGGAAACACGTGTTGCAGTTAATCCTAATGGACCTCCCACTCAGGCTAATTTTTTTGAGCCTGCAGGTTGGCTATATTGACTCTTGCTGCCTTTACCTTGAATACCTGATGACTTCCTGTTGGTGTTGAATTTTGATAGCTTATTTTAATTACAATGCAGAATATTTCTGCTTCTACTTTTCCTCTCTCCTCGTAGTTATATAATCTTTTAATAGATAGATATATAGTGAGAGAACATAATAACAATAGTCATACTTCATTCTTGTACTATTCTTTCTATGAGTGTTTGGCTAATATGTATTAAATTATGATGCAGCTATTGAATCACTTGATATCCCTCGCATCCTTTCTCAACAGGGTGGAGAAACAGTTTATCCATTGCCACGCATCAAATCTTTAGAGTTTCATCCAAAATTTAATTTAGCAGCACTAGTTTTTGCAGTTACGTGCTACCTTACTTTGTTTATACCTTGCTTGTATGTGAATGTGGAAGATAAATTGGTGTTTATTTTATCAGAATGTGACAGTAGCCGACAGTTCAAAAAATAGGGCCAGATACAGTAGAGAAGGGAGAAAGCAACTGTTTGCAGTTTTACAAAGTGCACGAGGATCTTCAGGTAATTGCTTTTCATTTTGTATATAATTAACATTAAAGATATGCTGATGGTAGAGGTGCTTTGCAGCATCTGTTTTAAGGGAAAAACTTTCTGCGTTGGGTTCTTCTGGAGTGTTAGCAGACCATCAACTTCAATCTCAACTACAAGAGCATCATCTTAAAGGGTGAGTTAGAAAATGCAGCTATCTAGAGGATCGGATGTCAATAGTCTCTTATAAGAACATGATAAGGTTAATTATGCTATGCTGTTTGGACTAAGGATCTATTTGGCTTACTTTTAATTTTGTTTGGTTTCATGTTTTCATTAATAATTACAAAATGTGTTACTTTGTTTTCAAAGTTCATTTTGTTTCCACCATTTCCTCTTCTAAAATAGGAAATAAAGTGAATATGGGAAATGGGATTAAAACTTTCTCTTAAACCACTTAGGCTTATATCTATTCTACTACTAAGAGTTTTATCTTGATTGGGTATCCTTCTATGGATTTTGATACCAATATCTGCGTATGGGTTTGGTCAACAAATCTACTAGTATTGAAGTTGTCGAAGTATTGTGTTTTAATTAGTGAAATTTGAAATACTGCACTGTAAGTTTTCTGATTTGTTTTGTTACACGCACGCATGCACTAAGTTGGTCATATCATTAGCCAATGTCACTATGGTGTAGACTAAACATCTTGAGTTGCGTGTGAAGTTTGCAAGCTTGAGAATCTGTAGATCGTTCAATATGTCCAACAACAACTAGGATACGCTCTATAATATCATCTTTAAATTTTGTTTCTGGGCCTGACTCACCTTGAAAATCAAGCTCATAGAATGAGTTGCATCCTATTTATATACTCTAATTTGGTTATATCTTGTTTGCCCTACATATTCTATTCTTTGTCATGGAAAATCCAATTAGATTACTTACTGTTTAGTTTAGTTTTGGTCGCAGAGCTACTCTTGTTCAATCCTCTGCCTTTTGTTTTACACCTGTAGTGCAATTTTTGGTTCAGCCAGTTACCGCTGACCCAGGTGTCAGCAGGTTCTTATGTAGTTGAGGAAGCACCTCTGCATGTCTCTGGAGTGTGCTGCTGGGATGTAGGCTCTTAAGGGGTTGAGATCTTGTATCATGTAGAGATACGGTTAATTGTTGGTCCTTATAAAGATTTTTCAGTCCTCAACTTTTAAGTTGATTTTGTGATGTTAAATTACACACCTCAAGCCCAAAATCTAGGGGGAACGTTTCAAGTGAAAACTTTTGCTACTGTGAGAAATGAAAACAATAGATGTAGACCATAGAATCATGTTTTAATGGTTAGGATTAAAAGATAAATGCACATAGTTTTCTTAAGTAGTCTAATGGTGAGTAACTAATTTTTAATCTTGATCATATATGTAGGGTTGGATGACTTATGTTTATATTTCTTACATTCTTAAAACGGGGACTGTTTTTACCACACACACACACACACACACACACATATATATATTGTAGTGCCAGCATGAGAGGTGAAAGAAGTAAATCTTGATCAAATAAACATACAAAGATGGTCAAGATTATTTTCTTCAATTTTAATCTTAACCATCCATTTTAATAATACAGTTGATGCTCACTTCTATCATCTCTTACCTAATACATTTATATTTACATGTTAGAGTATTTATCTTTGTATTCAATTATTCTATGCATTTATGTTCTAAAATCAAACCAGTATTGTTATTAATGACTTTTTTATAATATCTTTTAAATTTGTTTCTTCCTGTTACATTAAGTCGTTGTCAGATATGCATAAGTTGTTACAGTAGCCTTGACATTCTTTTCAAATTATTATATGATGATCATTGTAAAGTGGAACATAAAGGAGTGTCTTTTCTATTTTATTTTTAAATACTCAACCTTAAATAAGATGGAGATACATATATATAGAGATGTCAAAATGGAATTAAACTCATAAACCAACTTGGCTCACCACGGTTTCAAGTTGAGTTGGGTTGGAAAAAGTTTTTTTTTTTTTTAAATGTGGATTAAATTGAACTTGATTTGGTGGGTTTGAGCTGGGTTGACTTGTACCCACTAACAACAACTTTTTAGTATATTTTTTACCATTTTTTCATTTTTTTATTATAATTATTTACTACTTATAATTATGTAGGCTGGCAATTTGATCTTTTCAAAACTAGATTGTTGTTCAATAATGTTTGAATAATTTGGATGTTTAATTTATTTGTTGGAAAATTATGACACTTTAATTTTTAACTACTATCTTTATAATAATTTAATGTTTGGAGAAATAGGTAAACACTTTGATTGTATTGTTATACAAAAATGAGTTGAGTTAATCCACTTTGATTGTATTGCAATAAGTATATAAAATAAATTGGAACAAGATATCTTTAAGTGAGTCAACCCACTAACCCATCAATCTGTGTTGGGACGAATTGGGTTACAAAATATTTGGTTCACCAAAAGGTGAGCTGACCCGTATAAGTCGGGTTGTCTCAGTTTGGCACCCCAACATATATAGCTGAAAACAGTGTTCTATTCTATTTAGTATGCACCAAATGCAAAATCAGGACACTGTTATATTTTGTTCTATGCCTACCAAAAATAGTTCTAAGTAAACAAAACAACGGCGTTCCATTCCATTTGGTCCTATTTTGTTCTGTTCATGCTACCTTGGGGATGACTTGGTAGGATCAGTTGCTTCTCCTGTCAAATTGTGGGGTCCAAGATAATCTATTATTTCATAATCACTATACACACTCCAAATTTAGTCTTCTGGTAATTGTTTAGTTTAAGCATTAAGTTATCAGTTTGAAATTTGACAATGGTTGGATACTTCCCTAAATTGTGCTTAATTATTTTTTCCGTAAGGATCTGATGTCACTGTTGATATCTGTACTATTTATTGCAGCCAAGGGCATCTTACGATATCAGATATTGCGAGGAAGGCTTTTCTTTATAGTGTATGTTTCTAATTTTATTTATTTATTGTTGTTATTGAATTGGAGTTAATGTTGCATATGGAACTGATCTTGTGCTGTTATCAAATTAAGACTAAAGACAATAAGTTGTCTTCAAGAAATAACAAAAGAAACATCTAGAATTGAGTCATGTAACAGGCTTATCAATCTCTCTTCATATGTAACAGAGAAAACACTCCAGAGTGTTTTATAAGGAAAAAGGAGTTGGGTGTGGGATCCTTGTTACGTGTTGTCTTTTATAAGGTTAAACCCAAAGGACAACTAGAATTCACAATACAGGGTTATTAGTTGTACCAAAAGGAATAGTTCTAACACTCTTTCCACATACATTAAGCACTCTTTTATTTTTAAGGGTTAAATATGTTTTTGATCCCTCAAGTTTCAGTGAATTTTGGAATTAGTCCCTCATCAAAACTTTATACCAATTTAGTCATTCATCTTTCAAAATGTC
>Ga0214544_1000556_pt1 | contig 69602 bp, 52 predicted proteins | sample CNSS3metaG_FD_160074 | JGI IMG/M metagenome (GOLD analysis project Ga0214544, IMG submission 160074) | Root nodule microbial communities from cowpea collected in UCLA plant growth center, Los Angeles, California, USA - CNSS3 | ecosystem: Host-associated > Plants > Roots > Nodule | place: USA... | reverse complement strand
AGGGAATGAAACCTTAGGTTCTTACTTGCAAATTCAACCTTGCTCTGATAATGCTCCTGAAGTTTCTAAATGTTCAATTCAGTGGTATCGTGTATCATCTGATGGTGCAAAAAAAGAACTTATATCAAATAGTTTTTCTGTTTTATTTTATTTTTTTCAACTAGCGATTTGGCTGGCTCTTGATTTATGCATTTCTTCAACTTATTGTATTGCATTTCCTATTATTGGTCACTTTCCCAAAAGGCAAATAACAGTTATGATTATGCAAATTCTATCCTTTAGTATTTATAGAAAGTTATATACCTATAATCTGTTTAACATTTTTCATCTCAATGTAAACTACCTGTGTTGTTTAAATACTAATGATTAATTTATTTAGACTCAAACTATTTTATAAGATGGTATCCGGACCTATTCTAGTGAGGTTTATTAATTCTATCATCCACTCACTATTCGATCACACCCACAAGAGATATATGACCATATTTTAGTATATAAATGAGTGTAAACTTCTTTTTACAAGTCGATTTTGTAGGATTAAGTTAGGTCTGAACCATTTTGTAAGAGCTTAATACATAGCTTGTGACTTGCATTTTTGTGGCTATTATACATTTAAGCTAGCCAAACATAACTGTCTGTGGAGCTTATTATGTATGTATTTTCTGTTGTTTAAGATGCTGGAAGACTTGTTAAGTATATCATCCAGTAAGTTCACCGTTTTTATCTTCCCTTATCATATAATATAACTTTCTCAGGTGCAACCAAATCAGTTTACGCCTCTGAGCCTTTTGATGTTGGACGCGTATTGCAAGCTGATGTTATTTCAGAAAGTGAGCATCTCACACTTTCAACTGTTGGTCCAATAGATCCAGGTCTGCTTTCAATTTGACATATCCTCATTTGCATTAGTAGTAGTCACTGACAGACATTTTCCTTGTCAAAATCTGTTTTAGAAGTGCGCAATTTTGACTTTTTTTTGAACCGTTGAAAATTTCATTTGTAACGGTTTTTAATTCCTAAAATTTGTAATTTTAACTGTCACAAATGTTCACTTTTTTTGTAGTGTTAGCCATTGTCCTTGTTCCCCCTCCAACATCAACCAATGACTTTGATGCATTAAACACTCCCTCGCACTTCTCAATCACTACGCTAGAAACCCATTTACTGTCAATAGCCATGGCATCGTTGAAAACGTGGTTGAATTTAGGATTACACCTAGCAAATCCCAAACTAGCATCCCATATTCAGTATGAAATGGTGTAGGGTCTTCATTTGTGAACTAGGTAGAGAGTTGGTACCATGGATTAATGTAAACTGGATCAACTAGGAGTTGTAGCAACGATGTCATGCTGGAGTGGTGGTCCTTTAGGAGTAATTTAGATGCATCAGTTAGCATATACATGAGTTCAGGCTCATTTGGGGGGTCATGGTGTTCAGAGAAAAAACTAGAATGACTCAGAATTCTCATTAAGCAGCTAATAAAGAAAGTCTTGGAAAGGTGGAGCGGTAATGAAGCAATAAGTTGTGAGAGTGGCATAGGTTGGCCATGGTTGTGTATGATATCTGCTATGCTCAACTCAATAGCACACTTAAGAGAAAAAGAGTTTCTTATCTTGAAAATGTGATTCCAAAAGTGAGTTTGAGCTTGAATAAATTTTGTAGCATTCTCTTCACTATGCGATTCCATACGTAATTTGTAGGTTATTGTGGTATAAAATCTTATTACTTTGCTCTATTTATAATAGTTTAAATCATTCCATATGCGACATTTATATAAAGATGCAAAATTTATATAAAGGTTAAATATTGTCTCACTTTGAATTAGAGATGGCAAATAAACCCGTCCCCGTGGGTATTGCCCGAACCTGTCTCCGTTTTGACGGGGAATCCCCGCATTGTTTGGGTATGAATATGGGTATGGGGAATCCCCGACTTTTTCAATTGGGTATGGGGATGTACATATCCCCGCCATAATACCCGTCCCCACCATATCTCCATTTCCGTTTAAATTATTAAAATATTCATAATTAATTAAGTAACCATATATATATATATATATATATATATATATATATATATATATATATATATACTTTCTATTTTTTTATTTCTTCTAATTATTTGGTTTGTCATTAAACTCATTCGCATCTCCAATATATTTTTCATTTTATCATAACCTTTATGTAATTATGTTAAAATGATGTATCTGAATTAAAAAAAATTATGTCTCACATTTGAATATTTTTATTTATTGTATATTTTCCTTTCACATGAGAGTGTTTAATACTCTCAATTTAAGTGTTTAATATCATAAATCTATCATTTACTAGGTAATATAAAAAAAAATTACTTATTATTATTAATTTTTGTTTCATTTGAAGAACTTTTGTTTTGCTAAAACAATTTTCTTTATTTCTCAACCATTGAGTATGTATGTTAATATTTGAAAAGTTTTCTTAGATATTTAAGGTATTTTTCATTTTATCATACCCTTATTGTTTAATTTGAATATTTGTTTTCCTTTTATATTTTTAAATTTTATCAACTAGATCTCATTAATGTTTGCAGTTTGCAAATTTAATAAATGTTTTGGTTCTCATGAAATTTTATTTAGTATTCTAATATAAAATGTAAACAATTATAATTTATTTCAAAGTAATTGATATCGAAGAAACAATCATCCTCTAATATTGAATATTTGATAATATTTTGTTTCCTTTACCGTAATTTTTTATTATTTTAATAAAATTAATTAAAATTAATATTGGAGTAGTAGGAAAACAAGTACATGTATGGGTACGAGATTCTATCTGTTACCCGGTAGGGATGTGGATGAGACAAAAGTTTGATACCCGTTGGGTTTGGGGATGGGAATGGGGATGTGGATAGATTTTTTCTACGGGGATGGGTATGGGATAGCGAAACTCGTTCCCGCCCCGCCCCGTTGCCATATCTACTTTGAATAGACATAAAATTGTTTTAGCTTGAAAACAAATTTAGATCCCATTGAGACATAATAACAAATACGTAAACTAAATCAATAATTTTTACATTCAATAATGACATGTGACATTGTCACTGTCACATTATACTGTCTCTGCCATGTGACTAAATCAACTTGATACACGATAATTTTTTGGTTAAATTACTCTTTTGGTCTCTCTATTTGTCATGTGATATCAGTTTTGTTCTCAAGTTTTTCGTTGTCTGAAGTTGGTCTTCATTTTCTTAAAAATGATTCAATTTGGTCATTGCCGTTAATTTTGACCAGACGATGTTAAAGTCAACGCCACGTGTCAATTTATGGTTTTTTAGAAATTTTTTTTTATTTTTAAAATGTTTTTGATTTTTTACACGTGTCCCTTCACATTTGTGTCACATGTCAAAATGAACCCCAAACTATATTTCAAAACTTAACAATTTTGTCATCATATATAAAGGCAACAAGTGTATCATATTATACAAACTTAGTAAAAATTAAAAATTAAATAACTTGTCACACATAAGTTTAGGAATTAAATTTCAAATTCAAAACAAAACCAAAGTCTCACTAGTGCAGTAAGGGCTTTTGGCCCTGGTTTTTTTCGTTATTCTGCCTCGGTTTTAGACCCGAGGCATATTGGGGTGAGGCCAAAAGCAGGTGTCTTTTGGTCTCGGTTGCAAAGAACCAAAGCCATATTAATTTTCTATAATTATTTATAATTAAAATTTTGAACCCTAATCCCTTTTTGTTTTCACGTTTGCTGATAGGTTTGGAACTGAAAATCCCCAAATCTGTTATCCTACTATACTGATTCTCGAGGGTTTAAACCCTAAATCCAAAATGTTTCGAATCTGCTTTTGAACTCATTGCACTGCCTCTATCTGCAACCTCATACTCTACTGCCATGGTGGAGCACATGTCTCGAGAAGGGTTTTTTGCAGTGGCACGCGACACGCAATGGTGATTCTGCATTGGCAGCGGTGGAGGTTTCCGATGGCGGTGTCGATGGTGTAGTCGCATGCGAGTCGTAGGTGATGTTCCTTCAGCGGTGCGACTTGTGGTGGTTGCCGAAGGCGCGAGGCAGATCTGGTTCGAGAGCAACAGTGGTGAGGTTGATGGCGTCGCAATAGAGGCTGTTTGCGTCTTCGGTCCCAGTAGTGTCACACGGTGGTGTGACGTCGCGCTGGCTCTCGGTCTGGTTGCATTTTGGGGGAGTTGTGCAGAGGAGAAAAAACTAGTTCACAATTTGGGTTCGCGCAGAGAAGATGAACAGTGCATGGTTCGTAAATTTGGAACCCTAAATAAGGTTTATGGCCTCGGTTCCATTAATAACTGAGGCACAAAGTGGTATAGGCCTCGGTCTTATTCCACCTGAGGCCAAAGCCTTTGCTGTTAGTGGCAATTTTAAAATTTTGGGGAACACTGACGAGTTATAGGCCTCGGTTGAGTGATAACCGAAGCATATAAACCCTTATAGGCTTCGGTTGGATAGGGACCCGAGGCAAAAAAGTTCGAAAAATTTCAAAAATGTCACCGCGTCCTTATAGGCTTCGGTTCTACAATAACCGAAGCCTATAAGGCGAGTTAAAAATGCGATTCTGTACTAGTGTCTAATGTTTTGTATAGAATTTAAAGTTAATTTAAAATATATATAGAAATATTTAATAAAGACGTTACTTTTAGTAAAAATATCACTATAAAATTTATAAAAATGTAACTTGAGTGTCAATTTAAGGAGGGAAAATATTACTTCATTTTTTATCAAAATCGAGACTAAATTGAAACTAAAAAAAAAATATAGGAACTAAATTTAGTCATTCTGACACATGACACAATTGTGAAGTGCACGTGTAAAAAATTAAAAAAATTCAAAAGAAAATTAAAAAAAATAGAAATTGATACGTGACATTGACTTTAACACCGTCTTGTCAAACTAATAGTAAAGATTAAATTGAATCATTTTTAAGAAAATTATGACCAAATTGAGATGATGAAAAATTTGAGACCCAAACTGCTATTACTTGACAAATAGAGAGATCAAAATAGTAATTTAACTTAATTTTTTTTAATTATAAAAAAATAAAAATAATCCGAATGAAAGATAAGGAAAACAAACAATTTTGTTTATATGTAATCAATTGAGAGAATGATTAGTTAAGAAGGAGAACCATTCTTTTATGTCAAATTTCTGGAACAAATTACGTCATATAATTGGAGTCCCACGTGAATGTGGCAGATTTAAGTTTACGTCAATCTTTTATTCCGTTAACCCAACATCCATTACTCATACTTACCACTAAATGATAACGACCAATTTTTTTATAGCTAAAATTTTTGGTATAAAATAATGATATCTTGATCAATTTTTTTTTTATTTTTAATTTATTATTTTAATCATTCTTTAATTATTTATTTAGATTTTTTTATAATGATATAATATATAAATTTGGAGTGAAGGATTAAAACTAGATAAAAAAAAGTTCAAAATATTATTATCCAAACCCATAAAAGTAATATTCTTTTCTATAGATATTTTACAGCAGAAATGTTTTATTTCACTATATTTTCAAATACAATTACGTTGATGTGGATCACCATTTTTTTAATGCTTTCTACCGCTTTCTCATCTTGCCTATTTTGTGTTGTTTTTCCTAATCTTTTCAATTCTTTGTTCCGAAGTTATAAAGTTAAATACAAAAGTTCGGTTTAAAAGTAGTTTATAAATATTTGCAAGAACTAATTTTAAGAATTTTTTTATTAATGATCAATTTTAATAACAAAAATTAATTAGTCATTATAATAACCAATTTATATATTAATTTATAAATTAAAAATTATTGGTAACTAAAGTTTACAAGTATTTAAATTGTTCACTATAGTAAATTAGTTTTTAAATTGGTCACTAACATAATTACGAACGAAGGTACAAGGGAGATGAATATGAATTATAGAAATGAACATGAAGGAAGGAGATGATGAGAAGAATGTGAATGATGGAGAAGAGGAGAAAAATATGAATGAAGGAGATAAAGGAAAGTATGTAGATGAATGTGTGGAGATGAAAAAGACAAAAGTAGATGAAGGAGATGAAAGTGGGTGAAGGAAATAAGTTTGGATGAAAGATATGTGTGTGAGAAGATTTAAGAATGTGAAAGAAGACGAGTGTAATGATATTATGTAGAAATAGAAAAAAGAAAATTATGATTTGTCATCTTTAAATTTAGGTCACTAGATTAAGAGTAATCTACTATCCATATTCGATATTGATTTGTAATGTATGGTTCTAACATCGAGTTGTTATTTTATTATATTACTTTTTTGGTAACATTTTGTAAAAATATATTTTAATATCTTTATCACTAACACAAATACAAATAAGGTTTTTCACGTATGTTATTTTATGTTTTTTTATGTTTGATAAAGGTTAGATGTAGAAATTAGAGAAGTAAATTTATGTCTTGTTATTTACCCATGTAAATTTACATTGGATTGTGAGCGACCTCGACATAAATTTACATTAGACTAAATTCACTCCAATGTAAATTTGGAACAATTTAATAAAAACATATCAAAATTTACGTTTGTTGGTGTTATGTTAGATGTAAATTTATGTTTGTACTTCTATGTCAGATGTAATTTTACGTCTATTGTAGCTATGTTAGATGTAAATTTACATTCATTAGTGCTTTGTAAGAAATAAATTTACGTTTGTTGGTGTACTAACATATGTAAATTTGTTTGTCATTTTTTTTTAATTTTGTTGGTTTTAGCACAAAACAAAAATCTGTACATTAGAAATTATCCATAACAAAATATACATTTCAAATAGAACATTCCAAGTACATAATAAAAATTTCCAAAGTCAAAATAAATAGAAGCCATTTTATTCAATAAAGTGGGAAATCTAACTTCATACGAAAAGCTAATCAAAAGCTAACATACATGTTGGAGGAGATAGCTTGTTGATTATTGTCTTATTTGGGTCATGTTCTCCTTTGATATAGGTGATGAATTATCGAACACCTAAAACAATGATACAATGTTTTTATGTAGTGGAATTCCTTAAACCATATAACTCATCACTAAACCTAACAAAATGGGTTAAAACCTACAAGACAACCTGTGGTGAGCCAGGTTGGCTTTCCAACCCACCCATAAATTCTAAATATTAAATTATATTAAAAAAACTAATGAGAAGCCTTCTATATATGGTGTTTAATATTTATATGAATGAGATGAGTAAATTTTGGATGCTCAAGATTAAATGCTAATTAATGTATACATTCAAGACTTGTAGAAAAAAGAAATTGTGATTTTTTTTAATTAAGTAAGTGAACTCGTTTAACTCGTCAATCTATGGTAGGTCGGACTGGATTAGAATTTTTTAGGCTCGCTAATAAATGAGCCAAGTTGGGTTGGCTCATTAAGTGACCAACCCATGGTGGATCAGACCAGGTGACTCGTTTTGATAGCTCTACTCATGCACAAATTACAAGTTACTTTTCTTCATTCATGAATTTCTGCCTAAATGATATCTTTTACCCAATATATGATATAGTACCCACATTCGAATAAACTATATGCTTATTAAACTAAAATAAATGAAGTAAAAATTAATATCATACAACACTACAAGAATTTTTCATATTTCATGCAATTTTTCTAGCAAATTTGTTATAATTTTTTGCAAGAAAAACCTTTTTTTGTCATTTTTTTAAGAGTTTTAATTTGTAGGCAATTCCTTCATGGATAATTATTGTAAGACCCGGGAAATTGGAATAAAGAATAATAAATAAATTACAAACAATTATGGGTTGGAAGTACCTAAGAGAATTTATTGACAAGTCTTAGGTAAGGAATAGTGCTAGCTTAAGTTGTTGAGAGGAATTGGGTTTGAGTCTAGTGTGTGCCATTAATGTGATTTTAATTGTGTTTTATTTTACCAAAATATTGTGAATGCGAAAGCATGGTTTAAGTTTGTATGAATGTTTGAATTGAAAGGAATAATGGGATGGTTTGTTAGTGTGCATATGTTTGATGGGTTAGAGGGTTGTGGGTTCAAATCTTGGCTAAAGTAGGCCCTTTATAATTTTATATTTTTGCTAAGTGATGGAAAAATCTAGAAACTATAGAAATCCCTGAGAAACCAGAGAGGTAGGTGCAGTAATCAAAATTAATCTTTGAGAACAAGGAAGAATTCATTGGAAATTGTTTGGAGCTAGGAAACCGGGTAAGGGGAGTTAACTTTTTTTTTATAAATTCTTTCCTGTTTGGAGATATCTTGGGTAAAACTTATCTTTTGATCAATGATGTTTTTATTTTATGTCCGAGTTCAAGTGGGAGAAAATTAAAAATATTCTTACCAAACGTGGGTTGATGTTTCTTTGACTGCATCTCTATTTCCTTGTTACCGATATATATATATATATATATATATATATATATATATATATATATATATATATATATATATATTATATACATAGGTATGTTGTGGTGAAATTATTTTGATTGGTTGTCGTGTTTGATGAGTTTAACTAATAATATGGAGCTTTATAATTTTGTGTTATATTTGGTGAAGTAGAAGTTGGTTTTTAAAGTGCTGGAAGGTTTTAAGGGGTTGAAAGATTTTAGCATGATATTTTGTTTTATTAGCACAAGTAGACGACGGTATAAGACTTTCAATCTAATTAATTAGGTAGTTGTGGATGTGTTTTCATAAGCTTGAATTAGAGGTGACATTAAGTTATTTTGGTTTTGCCGTGGTTATATTAAACGGAAGTTCCAGATTTTGTTAGAATATTATATATATTATATATAATGTATGTTATAAAACTTTATAATAGTATTAGAATATTATATAGCTTATAGTTGATAATAATTTATATAATATTTAATTAAAATGTTAGTACGGGTCGATGTACAAAAACAAATAAAATTGAAATAAATAGATTATAACATGTGGGTTACATATTAAATATATGATTAATGATATTTTTACGTGGTATGAAACATTAGAGTTGCGTTGGTGATAGTCTTGTTTTATCTTATAGGTAATACGATGGGAATAATTAACAGTATACGGTGGTCATGGGTTGGACTATTTTATATATGATTATGATTTTTGTCTTATTATGGTGTTAATTTTATGTCTTTGGTTGTTTCTTTTATTTACGTAAATGAATGGTTGCAATTATTAGTTAGGATTCTTTTTTTAACATGGTAGCAACTCTAATTGGTGATGCTAAAATGATATGACGATATGATGCAGTACTAAGGAATGATTTCGTATATATATAAATAGTCAGTTTCTTTTATTACATGAATTAGCATAATTCTTTTGCTATAATAGTGGTAGCATTTTATTATCATAGGTTACAGTACCGGCAAAAAGAAATTGTGAGGAGCTTTGGTAGTATGGTTTTTTTTTTTTGCAACGACGAAATAATTTGAGAGGTTTATTATTTTCAATTGGAGATTCTTTTATTAATTGAGTTGACTTTAAAGTGTTGTTATTCCTCTTGGAGTTAGATTGATGTTGTTGTCTTTTTAGTTCATATATGCAATATGTGTTACTAACCAAACTCAAGTGATGTCATGAGTTTAAATTTGTGAAGGTACGAGTGTTTTTTCATGTTTATGCTTGTGATTTGTAGAGGTGCAATATGATTTTGAACCAGATTGAGTGAATACTCAATTGGGTGTTTTAAGGAGTGCATATGATGATTCGAGAGGGTTAAAACATGTGCAATAATTAAACTAGTAAAATCACGCTACTAGTGTAGTGCCTGGCAGTACAGGATGGACTGCCAAGCGATAGGTGAATCAGGGAAGTTCCTGGAACGAGCGGCGCCCGACGACATGTTAAGACTGCTAGGCGGTTTGGAGTACAATTTCACCTAGCGGCGCTTAGGCAACGCCAGGCGATAGTGCACGAGTAGGGATCCATTGCAGATGGATTTTCATGGATGGGCTTGATGGCTTGGTCAGGGATATGCTGGATTAGTTACCAGCGGGGAGGTTCATAATAAGGATATGAGATGCGTGATTGATGCGGGCAGGGAGGTCCGTATCTTTTGTACTCTTGTGTGGGGATACGAGCGGGGAGGTTCATATGTTCCGTGCTCACACTTGAGGCTGTTATGAGTGGGGAGGATCATAGTAGGTGTTCACGCATGTTGGACTACGAGCGGGTATGTTCGTAGAGTTGGACTACGGACTGGGAGGTCTGTAGAGTTGGACCACAAGCGGGTAGGTTCATGGAAGCATGATAATCCCTAAGGACCAAGGTTGTGAATGGATCTTTTCTCATATAGGTTATGAGATTGGGGTGTAACATTATAAAGAAGTCAATAAACTAAAATTGGCTAAGATAGATTGGGTAAGGGTTAATTGCTATTATTTATTGATTGTGTTATTTTTCTTTCTCAACCCACCATTTATGTTTGTGTTTGGCGATGATCGTGTGACTTGTCATGCGGGAGCAAATGTGGATCCAGGTGAGCACGCTGATGCATAGACACGGAGCGGGGTAGACTATGGAAAATTTTTCTCTATGCTTTATTTTCAATCTTTTTGTAATAAATTTTTATGATGCTTTTCTCTACTATGAACTTGTAATAAAGATGGAGTAGTGTAATTGGACTGCAGTGATATAAGTTTTAAATTTTCCTGCGTTTGAGAACTTTATACATATTATTTTAAATTCCAAAAGAAATTATATGATATATGTTTTTTTTAGTAATATCCACCTAGGGTGTTACAATTATTTCCTTCAAAGTTATAATTGCAAGTATTTTCTACAAATTTTTTTATAAAAGTATTTTTTGCAAAATATTTTGCAAAAAAAAAAATTGATATTATTTTCTTGCAGATTATTTTTCATAATAAAAATGTTTTTTCAATGGTGCAACTTCTACAAAAAAAATTAATTTAAAGATTAAATGATATCTAACTATAGGATATATTATTTGAACTTGCTTTTGTCTGCTCCTTTGACATAAAATGTTTGTGACAACCACAATTCTAGTTAAATTGAAGACACATTAATCATAATTGTTATATACTAATTGGATTGTATGAAAGTTGTAACATTGCCCTCATAGTAAGTTCTTTAGTTTGTTGTTGGGTTTCCTATGAAGAGAACAAAAATAGACAACTAGACAGTCTTAAGAAATGATTACTATTAAATGCCAATGGACCTATGTAAGGAGAAATTGTTAGTTAAATGCCAAACCTTAAATGTTCCTAATCAACAAATTGAACCTCTATAGTTGTAAAGTCAATCGAGTAATAAGATCTTTAACTTCATCAACCACCACATGTGTCTAGTCCAATTGAAGAAGAAAACCATGTATGGTTAATCCTTCTTCCATTTGTTGTCCTTTTGCAACCACATCGAGAGATCTTCATTAACATATCATACTAACATTTTTGTTCAATATGTCTACAATAGAATATGAGCCTTTTGTATTGACTCAAACTTGATCAGGAACTTCATCAACTTCTCCTTCAGTTTATTGTTTAGAGATTCCTTCATTGCATTAAATGTTTGTTCAAAATTTTCTTCAAATTACATCTTAACTTTCGTAAAGTGTAAATTCGGTGATGATGACAGGTTTTGCGTTAGTGTAATTTACTTTTTATGACAACTTTGTAAGGAAGTTTTTAAAAATAACATCTCATCCTCACAAATTTTATTTTATTTTTTTAACAATTTCTCACCATTTATAGCGAATTGTTTATAATTACAAACTACCTTCACAAAATATATTTTGTTAATGTATTTATATATATATATATATATATATATATATATATATATTATATGCACACACATTTCTATGTTTTACATTATATATCTTCTATTTTTTATTTCTTCTAATTGTTTTGTTTGCTATGAAACTCATCCGTATCTCAAGATATTTTTTCTGTTACCACAACTTTTGTGCAATTATATTCAAAAGATATATGTCAATTAAATATTTTTTATTATGATATTTTGAATTTTTCTACCTTTTTAAATATTTTTATTTATTATATATTTTCTTTTAACAATGTCAATTTAAGCATATAATAACATAAATATTTATTTACTAGGTAATATAAAAATAACTTATTTTTTAATTTTATTATTATTAGTTTTTATTTCATTTGAAGAATTCTTCTATTCAGTCAAAATAATCTTTATTATATCTCAATCATTCAACGAGATAAATATTTGAAATTTTTTCTTAGATCTCTAAGGTTTTTTCATATTATCTATATATTTTTTTTCTTATTGCGATTTCATTCAACTATCTCTTAAATTGTTTCCATATGATTATTTTTTTAATTTTTATTTGTGGTTTATTTTTATCATGCAGAATATTGTTTTTATATATTTTATATAATTATTTTTATTTTCTATTATTATACGTGTCATTTTATAACTATAATTGTGTAAATAACTTTTATTTACTATAATATAATTATTCATGAATCGTTATCTATCCGTTGAGGATGAAGATAAAACAAAATTTTGATATCCGTTAAATTTAAATATGAAACAAAACTCATTTCCACTCATGTTGTCATCATATTGTATTTTACAACCTCTAACTTAGTTAATTACTGTTAAAACCAAGAGTGGTCGTGAAAATATAATTTTCTAAGCTACTATTATTACCAAGAAAGCATCGAAATATTTATGCAGCGGTCATTATATAAATACACATAGCTATATCAGATTTTATAGCACACAAACTACCAAATTATTCATGGAAACCCAGGGTGGAGATAATGCTTCACAATTGCTTCGAGCTCAAATCCATGTCTGGAACCATATTTTCAAATTCATAAACTCTTTGTCTCTGAAGTGTGGTATTGAGTTGGGGATAGCAGATATCATACACAACTATGGCCAACCTATGCCACTCTCACAACTCATTGCTTCATTACCAATCCACCCTTCCAAGACTTCCTTTATCAGCCGCTTGATGAGAATTCTGAGTCATTCTGGTTTTTTCTCTGAACACCATGGCACCCCAAATGAGCCTGAACTCATGTATATGCTAACTGATGCATCTAAATTACTCTTAAAGGACCACCACTCCAGCATGACATCGTTGCTACAACTCCTAGTTGATCCAGTTTACATTAATCCATGGTACCAACTCTCTACCTGGTTCACAAATGAAGACCCTACACCATTTCATACTGAATATGGGATGACAGTTTGGGATTTTGCTAGGTGTAATCCTAAATTCAACCACGTTTTCAACGATGCCATGGCTAGTGACAGTAAATGGGTTTCTAGCATAGTGATTGAGAAGTGCGAGGGAGTGTTTAATGCATCACAGTCATTGGTTGATGTTGGAGGGGGAGCAGGGACAATGGCTAAGGTTATTGCTAAGTCATTCCCACAACTAAAATGCACTGTATTGGATCTGCCACATGTTGTTGCTGACTTGGAAGGAACTGAGAACATAAAATATGTTGGAGGAGATATGTTTAAAGCAATTCCTCATGCTGATTCCATTATATTGAAGGTAAATATATTTGGTATCTGAGTATTCATTACACTTTACAAAATTTACTTAATGGTTTTTGTCTTGCATCGAATTGGTGGATCATATGATGTGGTTATTTTTGGTTTCCCCTTTTTGATTTTGTCATTGTCATCATTTTTTCTTTGAAAGCAGTGGATAATGCATCTCTGGAAGGACGAGGAATGTGTGAAAATACTGAAAAATTGCAAGGAGGCAATAGCTAGCGAAGGAAGGGTTCTTATCATAGACATGGTAATAGAGAATAAGAAGGAAGACGCTGAATTAACTGAGATGCAGTTTTTCTTTGATATGCAGATGATGATGATGTTCAATGGAAAAGAAAGAAATGAGAAAGAGTGGGCCAAACTCATTTTCTCTGCTGGCTTCAGTAACTACAAGATTACCCCCATTGGTTCAAATTCTATCATTGAGGTTTATCCATAGGGTGTTGTATACGAGTGTTTGACAAGAACTAAACTATCTATGTCTATCATAAATTTCTGTATTTACCTCTTCTCTGTTTAATTTTAGCTTTCTGTTCTTGTTTATCTTGTATTACAATCAAATATGAGTGCGCATCGTTGTGAAATAAGTTAAAGTCAATAAATGGTAATGAATGTTGTGATAACCTTCACGGTACTTCTTTCTTCTCAAAATATTTAGGAGAGTTTGACTTCATACATAAGATTAACCAAATTACTTTAATTATATTGTTAATCATAGCACTAAAAGAAGTAGTACATTACAATTATGGAATGTTACATTATATTCGACACTTTTAAGATTTAACTTCGTCTAATAGGTTTCAATTTCAAGAAAAACGAAGTGTTTCGAAACGTGATCATAATTTTTTTTTTTGCAATTGTAATGACATAGTGAATTTTTTAAAATATTTGTACAACTATAGGCTTCGAGTCTTTAAAAAAACTTAAACCTATAATGATAGAATCCAAATTATTCTTCTCAAATTAATTCAATTAGCAATTAATCTCCAGTGTTTAAGCTACTTAAATTCATGTAATTAGGTTATTAAATCTTTTGTAATTATGTTGTGCATAATTACATACTTGATTTATGGACATTTTGTTATGTATATATACAAATCTCTAATGCATAATAAGACAAACATTCAAATCATCTTTCTCTCATACATGGTATCATGAGTCTCTCTTTGATCCATACCCCGCTTCTTTGTGTTTCACGTTGTTTGCTTCTTTCCTTTTCCATTCTGCGTTACACTCCAAGGCTTTCTCTTGCACCGCTGCCGCCCTTAACTATTGTCGCACCTTCCCTCTGCCAATAACTTGCTTTTGTAGCCTCCTTCCCATCCTTCTCCAATTCGCATAATGCCCGTCCTCTTTCAGCCCCACAGGACACCAATCACTCTTATCCTCAATGTTCAAATTCATCATTCAAACAATTGTTCTGGCACCAACCGTAACCGCAACAATCATGGTCACTTTAGCGGACGTAATCAGTGTAGAGGATCCCACTTAAATCGTTCATTTAGTTCGAAGGAAGTCGGCATTCTGGGTCAGCATCCTTAGGCCCACACTGCCACAACTTCCCCAATGCCCATCGACATTGCACTGTGATGCACACCATGTCCATGACAACACATGGTACATGGACACTAGAGATTCATCTCACTCAACGACATCACAAGGTAATCTCATGTCTTATTCTAATTTGCGCCATTTAAATCAAAGACTAATTATTGGTAGTGGTCAAGGTATTCCAATTCATGGTTTGGATCACATAATCCTTCCTACATCAAATCACCATAAACCTCTCATGAGATGTGATAGTGTTGGCGACCTCTATCCAGTCACAAGTCTCACTCCTTTTGTTGGTCTAGCTAATAGTGTTTGGCATAATCATCTTGGTCATCCAAATTCTTGTATTTTGCAATATCTTCGTATGAATAAGTTCATCACCTCTAAACCTTTTGAATTAAAAAACTACTTGAGATTCGTGTCTATTTGGCAAACATATTAAGTTGCCTTTTGTGTCATCGAATAATGCTACTTTGATGCCTTTTGATATTTTACACAATAAGCTTTAGACATCACTTGTTTTCAGTTTCTCTAGTCCTCACTATTATGTTTTGTTTCTGGATGATTACTCTGATTTCCTATGGACAATTCCTTCAGGTACTAAATCACAAGTTTTTGAAAAGTTCACATCTCTCACTAATCAAATTCAAACATAATTTTTGCAAAAAGTTAAATGTTTTCAATGTGATAACGAGCGTGAGTAAGACATTGCATTGTTTAATCGATTTTATGATGACAATGGTCTTCTTTTCCGGTTCTCTTATCCTCATACTTCTTCTCAAAAATGCTAAAGCAGAACGTAAAATTTGAACCATTAACAACATGATTTGTATTCTCCTCTCTCATTCATTCATTCATTCCTCCATCGTTTTTGCATCATGCCCTTCAAATGGCCACTTATCTCCTTATATACATCCTCAGAAGGCCTTGTCTAATCGGTCTCCCACTCAATTTTTGTATCATCGTAATCCCGTATATATGCATTAACAAGTTATCTTTGTTATGCTTTGTTCCTTTTTCCTACCATTAACAAATTACAACCACGATGGACTCCGTGTGTTTACTTGGGCTATCCCTTTAATCACAAAGATATAAATTGTTTGATTTGTCCCAATGAAATGTAATAATACCGCGTAATTTCCTTTTGCCCATATGTCTTCCTCCCCTATCTATACTAATGATAGTTTCATTCATGACATACATCCCTAGCCTAACCATAACCCGAAGCCTTTGCCTAATCCACATCCTGCAAGATTACCCTCCTTTTCACTCAACACATCAACCTCCACAACTAGTTTATCTACCTCTCTTACTTCATACTAGCCTTCCTTGCCTCTGAACCTGATAAGTTCTCATTTTACGTATAATTGACATGCACTTTAGCACTTATCTTAATTAATTCAATTGCATATTTTATGGATTATACTCCCTTTTTATTAGAATTTATTAAAAGCATTTGAATATGAAATTTTGTCTCCACATCTCAAGTAGAGAAGATGGTGCCTAAGCCATACGAGGAAGACTTCACCATGCATGACGCAGCCTAAAGCACCATGGTTGGAGCCGAACCATGGAGGAAACCCACAATTGAAGAAAGCTTCATGATCAAATAGTATAATAAGCATACAAGTTACAAGGAAACTCTCCATGGAAGGAAAACTCACAAGATTAGCCACCATGTTAGGAGCTGCAACCAACTCATATTTTTTATAAATTAAAGGTAGACCCTTTGTTTAGTATACATAATTCCATCTAGGAACTTAGACTCTCTCTATATTCTCTCTTCACTTGTGAAACTCTCTTAGAATTTAGAGAAGACATGAGGAAGGTGCAGTTTCTCCTAGGATAAATTGTTAGAATCATAATGAGTTGCTGAACTTTCAAGTGTTGGAATTGGATTTAACTATTATCAACTTATGTACAGGTACTATTTTACAGTTTTATTCAATTTTTCTTTCATGTGTTAGGGATTTAATTCACGTTTCATGTCTGATGGACTTTCTAATTGTCTGTTGCATATATAACTTGAGTTAGGCGGAAGTTAATTCATCTTATAGATCCAATTGAGTCATTTAGGGTTGTTAGGAGGCAGACATGTCCTTATATGACTTAAATGGTGTAAAGAGTCTCAATCATTAATGCAAAGAGTTCATTCATCAAGGGTGAGACATCACACTGAGTTTGAATGTCTTTAGGTGTTAGTGACCTAGACATGGGCCTAGGATTACATTAGTGTACTTCTAGAAACAATGAATGAACGCTGGTAATCCCAACACACCTCATCATATTTGAGTAATGTATTTATTTCTATTTTGAATTCTTGATCACCATCATTTTACAAACACACATATATTTTCACAAATCCTAATTGTCTGATGAGTTTTTGATAATAAGTTCACTAGTGCATGAAGGGATTTTGGCAGCGTTTATTTTTGTCATTTTGCCCCAGTTCTGGAACCGAGGCATATTAGGACGAGGCAAAAAAGGTTAGCTTTTTGCCTCGAGTCTCAACCGAAGCAGAAGCTCCATATTCTGTCTCGGTTCTGCTGAGAACTAAGGCCATATGTGCCTCTCTGCATTTTCAACATCCCATCTTCTCCACCAGAAATCCTAGGCAGCCACCATGGTTCCACCATAGCTCCGTTAGCCACCGCCATGTCCGAAACTCACAACCAAAGATCTATAGCCATCGCAATCTTCTCCTTCATTGTAAGAGCCATTTGTGGATCGTGCCACCACCATGGAACCTCCATGTTCTTCATACACTAAAATGTGAGCACCACACTTGCATAAATGCAAACAAAAATCAACTATCTGCAGCAAATCACAAACCCTGAATCACAAAACTCTTAACGCTATCGCACAACACTAGTCTGCCACACACCTGCAACACAACGAACTAATGCCCACTTCACAAGCCCGAAATCGCACTCCGCCAAGCTAGAACACGAATGAGCCAAACGTCAAGTAGTTGCGAGTGGTCGGAATGCAATAGCAGCAATGGAGATGGGTGGCTGAAAGAGAATGCGCACGCGAGGAAGAAGAAGAAAAAAATGATTCACAATTTTTGAACCGTAATAAACCTTTTTGCCTCGGTTCAATTTTTAATTGAGGCATAAAATAGTTTTTGGCACCGGTTCAATTCCACCTGAGGCAAAAAAAAAATTTTGGCCTCGGTTCAATTTTTAACCAAGGTAGAAAATAGTTTTTGGCACTAGTTCAATTCCACCCGAGGCTAAATATCACTACCGTAGTGGCATTTTTGAAATATTAGCTAACTTTTAGGCTTCGAGTCTTCAAAATCGAGGCATATTAGACTTTTTGGCATCATTTTTTTTAGAACCGAAGTAGAAAGACGTTTTCTGCCTCGGGTATATACTGAACCAAGGCATAAAAGTTGGAAAAAATTGCAAAAGTGTCATCGCGCCATTTTATGCTTCGGTTAAGTGATAACCGAGGCCTATAACACGAGTTAAAGTAGAAAAACTGCACTAGTGGTTTATCAAATCCTTGTGAATAGGATACTTGGAACTATAGTCGAATCAATACACTTTATGTGTGATTGATCTCGAACCGAGATGCCATCAAGTTTTTGGAGTTAAGAAAGGGTGAAGGACACAATCTGGTGTCAAATCAATACATTTTATGTGTGATTGATCTCGAACTGAGATGCGATCAAGTTTTTGGAGTTAAGAAAGGGTGAAGAACACAATCTAGTGGAATTCACAAAGGGTGAAGAATAGAAACTAATGGAAATTCTAGAGGCCAATCAAAAAGCTATGGGCTAGACCTTGGCTGACCTGAAAGGAATAAACCCTTCCTATTGTATGCACAAAATTTTGATGGAGGAAATTACCAACCAATAGCTTAGCCTCAAAGAGGCCTTAATCCAAATATGAAGGAAGTAGTAAGAAAGTTGGGATGAAAGTGGTTCACAATGAACATAATGAATTGATCTATACAAGAATTGTCACAAGGTGGAGGATGTGCATTGGCTAGGAACGTTAATCAATCAACTAAAAAATACCATTTTCCATTACCTTTCATGGATCAAATGCTAGAGAGATTGGTCGGACATGCCAAGTTTGGCTACGATGAGGACTTAAAATAATGATGACCTTGGTTAGGTGGTAGTGCTTTTTGATAGATCTGTGAAGGCTTCCAAACTAAGGAAGGATGGAGAAATTACGTGGGCAATGGCTTTGGTTGGTGGCGAGGAGGAATGATGCTTTAATTTCAGATCATGTGTGGGAATACAATGTCGTGGTAACAACAACACCTGATCAAGGATGTGGAGACCTTGATCTAGGCTTAAGAGATACCGGTGATGAGATAGTGGCGATCTGATGATGAGCAAAGGAGGTGACATGGTTCCATTGAGAGAGTGGGATCTGCAAGAGAAGAGAAAGAAAGAAGTGAGATAAGAGAGAAGAGAAAGGAAGGTTCCATGGGGCGGTAGTTGATGGAATCGATGGAGATGAAGGTGGAGGTTCTGGAAATAGGTTTGTAGTCATGGAAGGTCACAAAATGGATGACACCGACAACCATAATGTTCCATATGTTATCTTTGTGCTTAAGGTAGACTAGGGTTTCATCTAATTGATGTGGATTATGATTTCATCTTTGTGGATCAGGCTTCGTAATATAATTAAAAACAAATGTGAGAGGCAAGGCAGAAGTATGAAAGGGAAACTAAAAATTAAAAAAGAATTCGACAGTTAAAAACGTGACATTTTAAAGGTGAAATACAAAAATTTTAAAAAAGTACATTTAAAAACCTCATATTTTACGTGTAAAATGTAGTAGTTATTCAATTGTCGTATTATACTAAAAAAATGGCTCTTTTAAACAAACAACTTATTAAAACCACCAGAATATACATGATCTTTTGTAATGGTGGCTAAGCATAATTATTTTGTTATCAAAAATTTCATGAATTAAAACCCTAATATAAAGCAAAAATATTTAGAAAAGGATGATATAGTAATCAAACAATTTGCACCAGAAAAATACTAACATATATGTTGAGGTTTTGGGTTTGGCCATTAGGTGTTTGAGATTGAGAAAAATTGAGAGAAGAGAAAGTTATGTTCGGGAGAGGTGAAAACCTATACCTAAAATCTTTTTGCATACGAGTATATTATTTTTACATACGAATGTTTCTTTCGTAGGTAATTTCTTTTTAAAAAAAATTATATAATTTTTTATTGTATTTATTTTCTACGGCCACTTTCGTAGAAAATTATTTGTATAAAATAATTTTGTCAAAGTTTGTTGTAAGACTCGTAGAATTTAATTAATTAAATAAATAAATAATTAATAAATGCGAGTAGAGAGAGTATTTATGACATTAAATTCTGATTGGTATGATGTGGATTAGTACTAATTCAAGTGGTTGAGAGTACTTTATTGTGTGATAGGACTTCAAGTCCTATGTATGCCATTTATGTGTTATTTAATTATTATTATTTTAATAATATGTTTGAGAATGTTGAAATGATATAATACGTGAATTATATTAGTTGGCAAGAAACATGAATTGACATGATGGTTTTGTATTGATGTGGCATGGGTGTGGTTGTGGGTTCAAGCCTTGGAGAACCTAAATTAAACTTTATTTTTGGCTATTTTAGATTTGGCTTGAATATGAAAGGGTAGAGGAAAACCCTAGCAGCCAAGGAGAGCTCGAAAACCATCATAAGATAACCAATTAAATGACATTAACCATGGTCTAATTGCATTTTCGTTTTAGACCATTAAACCACATTAAGCCCACTTTTAAAAGGCTAATTAGAGGTAAGAAAAAGGGTTTTAGTGGGCAGTTATTGTGGTTGCAGAAGGGAGAATGAAAACTTGAGTGTTTGTGAGGATTGAGAGTGTTGAGGGGAGCTTTGGGGCTGAATTGAGAAGAACCAAGGAGGGTCATTGGTGATCAAAGGATAATTTTCAAAGTTCTAAGCAAAGGAGACCAGGTTAGGGAAGCTTTACGCGTTAAGTTTATGATTAATTTTGATTGGTATGATAATAAAATACCTTACATGTTAACCTTATTTTAAATGTGATTGGCATGCTGAATTTGGTAAGATTTTGTATGAATTGTTGTATTCCAATTAAAGTGGTGATTCTGGAAAATTTCCAAAACCTGTCTGGTCAGCGATGAACTGCCGCCAGACAATTCTTTCTTCTTTTAGGCAATTTAGGGTTCCTTTAGAGGAACCACATGCTAGAAATAGTGTAAAATATCCTGTTGGACCATTGTTGACCAAATCTTTGCCCAGAGTTGATTGGTTGACCAGTGCTAACTCGTCGAATGTCCAACGAGAGGCTGCCACGTGTCAGAGCAGTCTCTCTCCCAAATTAGATTTCCTTTCCGCAATTAGGGTTTGGTGGTGGTTCTGTGAGTGGTCGTGGCTGTTGCAGATTCCGCGAGTGTCGCTGCAATGGTGGTTCCCAGAGCAGACCCGGTGTAGCAGTGGTGGGTCTGGACGTGTGTGAGAATGGTGCAGGCATGGTGATGCCAGCGTGATGTGAAGATGGAGGGGCTACGATTCTGGTGTGCACGCGCTGGTGGTGACTTCATGATGAAGAAGACGCAGCGGTGGTTCATGGTAGCGCGAGAGTTACATGTTCGAGCTGCTGGCAGCGCGACTGCGGAGATGGGGTTGCATCTTTCCATGTGGTCGCGACAAGAGTTACTAAAATGGCAGATTATTAGCATCGGAAACGACGCATGGGGGGAGTCGAGACACAACAGAGATAGTGGTTCGAGGCTGAAGTCGCGGTGGTTCTATGAGTCATGAAGGCTGGTTCGCGCATGGGGAAGCGATGGAGGCGCGAGAGAGGCACGACGGAGGACAGTGGAGGTGCGAGAGTTGTAGAAGGTGTAAGACTCGTGAAATTTAATTAATTTAATAAATAATTAATTAATAAATGTGGGTCGTGGAAGCCTTTATGGCATTTAATGGTGGAAAGTACTTAATTGTGTGAGAGAATTTGGGTTCAAGTCCTAGGTATGCTAATGTGGTGTTATTTAATTTTAGTATTTTTGTAGACATGCTTGGGCGTGATAAGTAAAGAGATCATCTTTGACGTATTAATGTTATCACGAAATATGACATAAGTTGACATGAACATGAAGAGTCACACAAACCCTAGCCGTGAGAGGGCAACTAGGATGGCTGGAAAAGTATCTCTAAACACCATTGAATGATCATTAAGCTCATTAAATACTTAGTTCTTCATTTTATGGTCATTAACCCTAATTAAGGTGTGATTAAAGAGACAAAATAAGGTAAGAGAGAGGGGTTTTGTGAAGCTGTTATTGTGGCTGCAGAAGAGAACACGAATTTGAGAGTTTTGGTGAGTTTTTGAGTGAGGTTTTGGGGGGCTGAGTTGAGGGAAAGGCAAAGGAGGATATTGGTGTTCAAGGGAGAGCTTACAAGAGTCAAAGCTAAGCTAAGGAGATCCAGGTTAGGGGAGTTCCTTTGTTGATTAAATTGTGCTTCTTGCGTAACCATGTAATGTTTGGAATTAATAAAGCTTGCATATCTGTTAATGTCAAGTTTTGTACGCGTTTCTGGATTTTTCCAAAAACTGCCTGGCGATCGTCCATGAGCCGCCAGGCGACTCAATGTGTCTGAGCCAGTTTTTCTAGTTTTTCTTATGAATCGCCTGGCGGCTGAGGGTGGCCCACTAGGCGACGCAACGTGCGTCTTCCCATTTTCTCATTTTGGTTGGTTTGTCAGCGATGCCGTGGTGTTTGGGTTGTATTTCTATTGTACATATTTAATTGGCATGATGAATTATGGGATTGTAGTTACTAAATTGATTGGAATTGCATGAACTTGAGAATGGAATTGGGGGTTAGGGTTTATGCGGGAATTGGGGATAATAAGCATGAAATATTTCAATGATTGGTGCGTTGATTATCCAGAATTGACTATAATATAAATGTTGTACCAACCCTGTATGGTGTGTGCATATAGAAACACGTTGGGATGAAGGTGGGTACTGTAATTGGAAAATTGGGGTGCAGTTCAGTGCTGGAAAATCTGGGCAGAACCCAGATGTGTATGCACCGCCTGGCGGCACATGAACTGCCGCCAAGCGGCCTGTCAGTGTAGTGAATTTTTGGGCAGTCTTGCGTGGGTTTCGTGTCTTTGGGTATTTAATTAGCAAACTATACTTGTATGATTTAGAAATTTAACAGGTAGGAAGAATTTGACTTAAACGAGACTAGGGGAGATTAAAATAAGTGAAGGTGTGAAGTGTGACATAGATAGTGGTGATCTTTGAACATTTGGGTGCATGTGGTAAATTAAATTCAGAATGTATGTTAATTGGGTACGAGTGAGATAATTATGTGAGATATGGTATGGATGGTGCAACTTTACCCTAGTAATGGTTTTATGCTTGTGAATTTTTATTGAGGTACATATGCAATATTGACCAAAGTGTGGTGTTATGAGTTTATAAAAATATCAGACTGTGTGATCCTAAGACTGGGTGTATGTGGAATGTATGTGGCATGTTTAAAGGGGTAAGTGAAGGAGAGTATGGGTGCATGACAATACTTGATTTGATGGCATGTTTGAATGGGTGTGATGCAATCTTATTATAGTTGTATGACTGGAAAACCAGGCTGTGTTATAAATTGTTGTGTTGTATGATTGAGATCCCTTGGGGATTTGTTTATGTGCCAAGAAACCAGTACCAGTGCGCTACTGGTATGGCGCCTGGCGACACGAGCGAGCCGCCAGGCGGACGAAACGAAAATCAGTGACAGTGGTCACAATGCGAGCAGGGCGGCTGGTGGTAGGGAGGGTTCCACAAGGTGGAATGGTGTAGTAAAGACCCTGACGATGCGGTGGCGCCTGGCGACGCGGGAAGGGTGTGCCAGGCGGTGGCGCCGAGTGGCGCCTAGTGGCATGGTGAAGTCCGCCCGGTGGTGACGGTGCAATGATGATGCTACAGGTGTGTGGCGTCTGGCGGTGTGTGATACCCGCCAGGCGATTTGGACCCAGTGTCCGCCTAGCGACGTGGTGATGGTGCGCAAGGAAAGGTTTCTAGACAGCTTTAGGTGATGTTCATGATGTGAGGCTTTGGCTAGGGGTCCAGTTACGAGTGTAACCTGTATTGGAGTAACACATGACCACTCTAGGTTGTAGCCTGGTGGTTTAGGAAGTCCAGTGGAGTGTGCGAGTTGTGGTTCGTACGGCGAGGTTCGGGTGATTGCCCTCTTCAGAGCATTCTGATAGAGTTTTGGTAGTCTGGAACAGCTACAAACTTTGTGTTTGTTTCGGGGAGCTCCACTTGGTGTCACGGTGAGATGCTGTGGCAAGGTTATTCCCACGTGTGAACTATCAAGTGGTGGCCTGTAGTTGGAGGGGCGAGTAGACACTCGTGCAGCGAAGATCGATCATTGTTCTCACCTAAAGGGTATAGAAATGTTAGACGTCTAATGAAAGTATTAGAAGTGGAGAAGTAAGGAAAAAAGGAGAAGAATACTAACCTGGGTTTAAATGTTTTGATGTTGTATTTAATATTTTATTGGTTGGTTTTATTTAAATGAGCTCACCCTATCTGTGTGTGTGTGGCGATGATCATGTAACTTGTTATATGGGAGCAGATGTTGATGCAGGTGAGCGGACAAATGCATAGAGACGGAGTGGGGAACTCTTGGGGATTTTCTCACTAGTTTATTTTATTGGACTATAGTGTTATTGTAATAATTTTATAGACCATTTTAATTGTATTATAGTATTAATGCGAATTATTTTATCTGTTTTGGTGCGTTGAACTTAAGGTTTTAAATATTTCCCGTGTTTTGGGAAATTGTTGAATGATAAATGAGGTCGTTTTATTAAATTTTATTTTTGTTTTATTTTAATAAGTAATTTCCGGCTAGGACGTTACAGAAGGTGGTGGCAGTTGTCCCTACAAGAGCTGTCACGATGTGGTGGTGGTTGCAGGACGTGCGGAGATGACGCAGATGTCGCGAACCACTAGTGCAGCAACGATGACGAGGTTTCTGATGAGGGCGCGACGGGCGGTGGTTTTCCGGCGTGTGCAGTGGTGGCCGGACGTGGTCGTGGCGGCTGCGGAGTGGGTTGGTGAGGAAGAGAGAGAAGAAAGAAATTAGGGTTAGGGTTTTGGTTGTGTGAAGGAGAGAGAGTGATGAGGTGGCATGTTTTGATTGGTGATTTGAGTTAGTGGAGTATTGATGATGTGGCAAACTGTGAGTGGTTATTTTAGTGAGTGGGGGATTGAGGACGTGGCAAGTTTTAATTGGTTAACTTAATAAGTGGGGGATTGCCACATGGCGCAATCTGGTGGACGAGAGTTTAAGTGACATTAGGGGTGCAACTTCGTAAAAAGGAGGTGTGCAAAGCAGAAATTGAAAGTTAAATTACAGAAGGGGGTGTAAACCTGAAAACATGGGGTGCAGTTAGCTCCATAAATGTCTTTTTTAAGAAATAGATATTCCAATTGGAAAAAGTGGGTGTAAACATGAGAATTGGAGGTGCAATTAGTACCTGAACTATTTCTCTCCAAAATTCCTATTTTGGGACTTAATTAATGAATTAAAATATTCATTATTTACACTCTTAAGGACCTAAATTAAATTATTGTTGCATTATTAAACTCAAGAATATCCAATAATGTAATATACAACTAAATACAATTTTTAAGTGCAAAAATAATATTAAATTCCCAAAATTTAATTATTGAATGTGAGCCAAGGTTCGACTCATCATACCTTCCAAGCGGTTTGGAAGCGGGCAGCGTCTGACGGTACGTGTCCCCCGCCAGACGATTTTACTACAGCAGTGTTGGTGTTCTTGATTCTGTGGGCGTGAGCTACAAGGCTAATGGTGAGGCTTCAAAGGTGGGATTGCTGGTGTTCCTTGAGTTGTGGCTCAGAACGTATCCCTTGAGTTGTGGCTCGGGATAGGGGTTAAAGCACGTGGTATTCCTTGAGTTGTGGCTCGAAATAACATCTCTTGAGTTGTGACTTGGGTTGGCGGATGAACGCGAGGAACTCTTGAGTTGTGGCTCGATTTGGCGAGTGTTGCTGGTGTGAGTGTGCTGGTTGTGGCCAGTACGGATGGGTCCAGATAGATTGCCCTCCTCAATAGTTGACTGACGAGTTTGGTAGTCTTAGGACGTTGCGAACTATGTTCGTATTTGGGAACTCCACCTGGCGTTACGGTGTATGATCCGTAACATGGTTTCCTGCACGTGCTATATCGGTTGTGGCCGATAGGTATGGCAGCAAGCCACCTAGAAGTAATCACTAGAAGATGTAGAACATGAATAACCTGGTTGTGGCCAGGTGGTATGAATCAAAGGAAGGGAAATCCTTTGGAATGATTGTGTTTTATATTGATATGTTGTATATGGGTATATATTTGTATATGTTTTATCTGTTAAGCTCACCCTATCTGCTTGTGTTTGGCGATGATCGTATACGCGATATACGTGAGCAGATGGTGTTACAAGTAGATCTGGTGAGGTATAGAGTCGGAGCGGGGCTAGTCTTGGGGAAATTTTCTCAGAGTTTTTACATTGTCTTTATGATTTCAAATCAGTTGTAATTATTAATATTACTGGACTATTTTTTTATGGTAATAGTAATTATATTCGTAGATAATTTATCATAGATAATAGACAATTTTTTTGTAGTGGCAACACAGTCTCTTGTAGATAATCAGGATGGAATTGGAATAACAAATAATATTGTTTTAAATTAAACTCATTTATTGCCAGAGCAAGGATCAAACAATTTTTTTTTTTACTTTGAGAAAGAGTATAATAATAACTTAAATTGATAATATAATATTTAATATGAGGTGTGCGTGCATGTAAAAGAATAAGTACAATATCCCATTCAAGTTTGGGAGAAAAAGTACTAAGTAAATTAAGTAAAATGTTATGACAATCCATTCCTTATTTTATATTTTGACTAATTTTGGATAAACTAATTCTATAAATGTTTTAGACCTTTTTATAAACAAGGATATGTTGTTTAATTAGGTGCATTACACATATTGATTGATCTAACATGGTTTTTTTTTTTTTTTCCAACCATATCCTATGCTGACAGTAGTCTTATTGAAGGTTGTTTCTTCTTGCACCGTCATCAAATTAATTTCTTCGTGCACTCCATTAATTCTCTTCGTGCACACTATCAAATATATGAATTTCTAGACTTTGCTTTTCGTGCACTCCATGTGGATCAAAATTTCTAGAAGCCTATATTTCCGTGATAAGGTGCATATAAAGAAATTTTGATGGGAGCATTAAAAACAGCCTTTATTGAATGGATTTCACCTTTCACCTTAATTTACCAACAGAAAACTTTTTCTTTAGGACTTCATTTACGGACTAATCCACCGTAACGAATTGCTTCATAACTCGTGACACATTAATTGTTTCACAAAACATGTTACACCGAAGGAAAAGGTTCGGTTAGTTTACAAAAATGGTATAATTTTTTTTATCAAATTTACTGAAATTACAAAATTTTAAAATTTGTATGAAAATGAGTATATCATAGTTGAAAACACTATTTAAATTGAAGAAATTGTATTAAAGTCATGCTCTCAATACTTCAATTAACTTGTAATACTTCAATTAACTTCAATCACCCTTAAAGTATTATGCATCAAGTGAAGTGGTCACTAAAAAGAAATAAATTTTAGGAGGGGTTATCTTTTGTATTTCCAACGATTTTAACTCCCGTTAAAGGCATTACTTGTAGTTTGTTTGTTTTTTCTGGAAATACCAGTGTCACTAATGGATTAAAGACTGTATCTGAAACCTCTATTACTTATCGACAGACAGTTCTGGAACCTCAGTTACTTTCCGACTATTTTGGAAATCCCGTCACTTACCAACGGTTCTGGAACCCTTGGTACTTTTCAGGGATGTTCCAAACTTTTGCTAGATTTTAGCGGTTTTAAATCCCTGGTGGGGGTTCTTACCCCTGCAATGCAATTCATTATTTGTTGATGTTTTGGCTTGAAGTTTCAAATCGCCTTAATTTTATTTGTTGCACTTTTTAATGCACATAATTCCTAAAACATATCAAATAAAAGAAAAAAATTCTAAAATTTTGATATTTGTTTTTAATTAGATATAAAATTCATAAAAACAAGTAACATCATCTATAAGTTTAAGGTAAATAATAAAGTTTAAACATTCAAACTAGTGAAATATTACAATATCTGTATTCCTTCATAAATATATTGATTTGAATCATAACATTCTCCAATTATCAATATTGATTTGAATCATTTGTTTCTTCATTAGGAACATTCCCTTATCACATACCTAAAATAAAAAATAACCATAATTAGTAACATTATTTACATTATAAAAAAATATTAAGATACTAAAGATTTGAATATTACCAATAATGGATGAATCATAGGAAAGTTGTTGAGGTAATTCTCCTTGATAGTTTTGTACAAAGAAAAGTCATTATTGCCTTCATTTCATTAACTTGTGATGTTTATGAACAAACCTATTACAAAATACAATAAATCAAATTAATCAAGTAACATAACCTAAATGACTAAAACTTGAGAGGTACTAACATCACATGCAATGATGGGCAATCTCACTTTTACTTTAGAGAAACACATAATGAACTACATGCATTTGCAAGGGTAGGACCATATATCATATCTATTTGTTTATCTAAGAGATCAAATCATATAGTTTTTGTTCATATCATTCATATTCATACATTATGCTATCTATCTATTTAGCTATCTATCATAGTGTAGTGGCAATTGAAATTATGAAATGGAGACTCTTTATTGTGTTGTTCCCATCTTTCAAAATTAAAGCTTCACCAAGGTTATCAAACTCAAGAGTTTACGTAAACTCATGAGAGTCCAGTAAACTTGGATTGTAAATTTGAATCGTAAACTCGTAAGAGTTTACTTTGATACAAAAAAAAAATAATTTATATAAATAACATCCTAATGCAAATAAATTCACAAAATAATACAACACAAAAGTACTTTAAATAAATAAATTCATATAAATATTGTAAAATATAAATTCAAATGTCATGTGTCAATGTCTAATCCTCTAATTAATTCTCTAATGACATTATTTTATTCTAATTAATCAGTTCTTCAGTATAAAATTAAAAATATTTTATAATTTATAATAAACAAACACTATTTTTAAAAGTTAAAAGCTAACTAATAATATTTAATATTGTTGCTTTCCACAAGAAACTTGCGTGCAAATGGCTAAAAAGGTTATAACTTCAAGTTAAAAGATTGTTTTTAAAAATGTTATAAAATCAAACATTCAAAATGCAAGAGGGGGAACGTGTGCAGAGGCGAGTGTGAACAACATTCGAGGAGAGGATGACCCAGGCGATGGACATTGACGGTGAGCGTGAGAGACTACATGAGAGAGGGTGAACTACGAACAAAAACCCTAATCTGGTGTGAGAGAGAAATATAGGAGAGGGGTGATGCGCGAGAAGAAGAAAGGACTTGAGCACTAGGAGCCCTAATCTGGTGGGTTGGTCTTGTCCATAACTTCGTTTTAATTAAAATTTTGTCCATCGAACTCCCAAAAACGCATCTAAAATCGCGAGCTCATATGATTCTATTGATTCTACAACCGAGTCTACCGATTCCACACGAAAAGCGAGTTTGCTTCTGAGTTGACTTGGAAGCCATAGCTAGAAATGCAAACTCATCCGAGTTAATGAGTTAACTTGCGAGTTTGATAACCATGCTTCATACCCATTTAAACTCCCGAGGTTGAAGTGAATGGGCATTGAAGCCAAACTAATTATAAGAAGGAAAACATGAAGACATCTCACTATATGAATGGGCATTGAAGCCAAACACTTTAGATGGGCAAGGTCCCAAACCTAAACCCCTAACATGTCCACAATGTTCTTGATTTCCAAAAGCATAACCTAAGGAATCATTACTTGATATATCTTTTGATTGGGATGATGATAATTTTGATCCATATGCTTGTATATTTTCCTATATAGAACACGAGAAGAAACTAATTAAAATAAGATGAAGTGTTGATGATATATATAGACTTTATTAGAATCGAACTTACATAACTTTTCCTTGCTTCATCACTAACAAATGTTCCATTAGCATGCTTGTGTGTAGATATCCATACCTCTCCTCTACTGACCTTATGGCCACATTCTTTTTCCTATAAAATTGAAGAAAAAGTATATCGCACAACAAAAAAACTTAAAACATAAATTTCACTTGAAGATATGTAGTATTGTCACCATTTGATCTCTTTCCCTTGCAATGCTCTTAGATCCACCTATGTGAGCAATGATTTTATTTGCTCTATTCTTTTTATTTTTTAGGGCATGGTCCTAATAATCAACATATAAATTTAATAATTATGAATAAGGTTGATGAAAAAAAGTATCAATTATACGTTTATTTTTCAATTTAGAGGCGATAATCAACAAAAGAAGCCTATTGATCTCTATCTATTCCTTTTAGAGCCATTGCGATCAATTCATCTCTAGTATACGTACCACCATTCCTTTGGTTCCAAAATTCTTGTCAATGGTCTCTCCACTTTGTGTTAAGTGATTTGAGGACATGGTTTATATGAACATCAGAATGGACACAAAAATTAGCCTTAAAACACATAAAAAATTAAAATTAACAACAATCATAGTATAATTAAATTGTAAATTCAACTTTTACATTCCTCAACTAAATAGTGTTCTTAAGTACATCTTCTTTGTAATCTTTAGGAATCTTCCTTCAACTAGAATAACTAATAGGAAAAGCATTGAAGTTTCTTGAAATACTACCTAAGAACCTATAGAATAATTCACCACTATCTACAATTGGTTGGCCCTCATTATTCTATTAAAGGCATACATCATTGGCTAACAACTGTTTTGTATTTCTCTTTCCTTATCATCTATGAAGTTTGAAAAACTAATTCAATAATGCATTCTTTGAATAATTTTTAGATTTTCACATCATAAACATATTTCAATCTTGAAAGTTATAGAAACTGGAGAGCTTATTTCATTTTGGAAGTTACAAAAATGTTGATGTCTTTTATTTTATTTCATATTTATGGAATTCAATCTTATTGTCATGTCTGCTTAATTAATATTTGATAGAGTTATTAAAACTGTGTTCTAGCACATAATTTAATTAAACTCAATTACAAAAGGCTCTTAAGTAATTTTCATTGAATATGTGTAATATTAAATAGTTGCATACCAACATCAACAAACAATGCTCATTTTCAAGTTGCAAGCCTTTGTTGATCTACTTACAACTTAGTCTCCTCATTTTCTTCCTCTTCACTTCCAAAATATGCATATGATGTACTAGTTGAAGATATCCTCACTTTCAAGGTTCCTGAAAGCAAATTAGTTGAATGAAAAAAAGTGTGCATAATTATTAGAGGATTAATAAATTGGAAAAATACGTGAAACATATATCTTACTTAATTGAGGTGCATGTCCAAGTGGAGGGGGAGCTTGTTTAGTACTTAGTCGAGGTGCAAGTGGAGGTTGAGGAGAAGCTTGTTCACTACTTGGTTGAGGTGCAGTTGGAGGTGGAGTTGGAAATGGAAATGAAAACCTTTTCAGTTTTGGAAAATGAATCAATTTGTTGAATTTAACAACCACAAGTTATAGATGAAAAAAAAATAATAAGAGAGTTGAGATATCTACCCAAGTTTACATGGACGTTGAAGATATGAAGGATGAGTAAACTTAGGTCCAAGAAATGGTATATCTACTTGTGTATCTGCCATAGGCTTATTTGAGGTTGCAAATTTCTTCTTGAAGATTCCAAATGACCAGTAAAACTCTTGAAGATTTAATATTACATAGTCATAAATAATAAAGCCCAAAATTTTAAACTCAACATTTACCTGGATGAGATGGATGATGACATAAAGGTGAACAAATGTAATTATGATAAACTACTTGTCCCTGCAAGGCTCAATTATTTTCTACCCTTATTTTTAAAGGCTGCCCCAATCCATTGGGCCTAAGGCTGACCTATAGGGAGTCCAAATCCCCTAAACCAACCTAACACTTTCACTTCCATCTCACTTTCAGAAATTCAGTTCCTCAAACCCTCCCTTGTTCTCAACAGGAGCTCTGCTTGGGCTTGGTTCTCTCTTGTTCATGCTAGCTCAAAAGCTCACCCCCGTCTCATGTAAGTTGGTCCTTGAATCGCACTCTCCCCTTTCTAAGCTGTTTTGGTAGTTTCTGTTGGGGTTCATAGTAGTAACCCTATTTTCTTTTTGTGCCGCTGTTCTCAGCTCTCGAGTCTGCTCCTACTCCTAGAGCTGCTGGGTTTGTTGGCTTAAGTGTCGAAGTCTATTACTAGCTCTTTCTAGGTAAGGGAAGTTAGGGTTTTGGTGTTTTCTTCATAATCTCCCTATTTTAGCTTTGTTTCGTGTTTAAGATACTTGGGTGTTGCTGTGATTGCTTTGAATATTGCTAAATGTTGACTGGGTTCTTGAATGTTGGTTGTTGCACGAGTGAACAGTGGTGGGCACTGGTTTTCTCGTCCAAGCGAGTGTGTCTCGCCTAGGCGAGACGAATATAGGCTTGCCTAAGTTTTCTGCTCGAGTTGTCGCTTAAGTGACAAGCCTTCGTTTTGAGCGAGTTGTAGTCACGCTCAGGTGAGGAGGTCTCGCCTAAGCGAGAAATCGTAGAAACTCATTGTTCCTCTTCGAGCTCTCGCCTAGGCGAAAGGAGCTCGCCTGAGCGAGAGACCCCTCTCGCCTGAGTGAGCCCTTTCAGCCTGAGCGAGAGCTGTGCGTAAGAGTGTTAGGGTTCTGTTTCCTTCTTTGTCTTTGGGTGTTTGCCACATGTTTGGTTGGATTACTATGTTAAAGCATGAGATAAGTGATTATGCATGAGTAAAATAGTTTATGGGTTGTGAATGATGAGTTTGGCATGATCTTGGCATGTAATGAGTGTGGGAAGGTTGGTTATAAAAGTGACATGGAATTGGTATGAGCAATAATGTTATAATGATTGATGGAACATGATGTTGGTGTGGTCAGGATATAATTTCACGATAGTTTCATGGTGGTGCCTCATTGGTCAGGGCGTAATTCCATGGAACTCTATGTGAGATCCCATGGTGGTGCCTCATTGGTCAAGACGTAATTCCACGTTGGTTGCATGGTGGTGCCTCATTGGTCAAAACATAATTCCATGACCCTTGTTAGTGGGAGTTTCATGGTGGTGCCTCATTATATAACTTAGTAAGGATTCAAAGTAAGGATTGCATCCTGACGCTCTAAGGAGTCAGTTAGTCTCACATAGAGCGTACTGACTCAAGTGGTGAGAGTAGCAGGAGGCCTGAAACACTTTAAGGCTAACCTTGTGAGTGGTGGGATGAGACATTTGACAATTAGCTCGATAGAGCAGTAAAGGCCACCACAAGTGCAAGCATCCTGTGAATCCGACTAATTATATGTAATCGGATAAGTCGTGTCTTGAGTCTTAGTGTATTGGTTGCGAGTCATTAGATGATTGGTTGATGTATGTATCTTGGACTATGAAATGTATGCAATTGTATGATAAAATCATTTTCTACTCTTGCTTACCCTTTCTGCTTGTTTGTATGTTCTGTGTATGGTTTTCTCTTTTTGTGATGATGTGAGCAGAGGGGAGAACTCCTCGTGGTCAATAGGGTAATGGAGATTCCGCTGCCTAGTTCATTTTGGAACAGAACATGCTTGTCTAAGTTTACTTTAGGACTATGGCCCATGTATTGTCTACCTCTTGAGCAATTATTTTAAATACTGTTGACCCTTGAACTCTATTTTGTAAGAAGTAGTGTTTATACTCCGAGACTTTACTCTTAATATTATATTGTGTGATGTTCCGTTTAATTAAGTTTATCTATTAAATATGACGTTAGAGTCCCATGTAGAAAAAAATTTATGAGTGGTGTATACATCCAAACTAATATTTTTGGTTGATGTTTTCTTCGTCTTCATCAGGTGGTCTTGAAAAAAATAAAACAAACACATTAAAATCAACAAGGAGTAGTAATCAACTTTAGGTGGTCTCTACATCTCCAATCTAAAAGCTATGTAAGTTCTACATGATCGAATTATTTTAGATGCAAACAAGAAATGGACTTAGTTTTAATAATGAAAAGGTCTCGATTCAGTACTTATATTTATTAGAGTTTGATGATATATATTTTATTTAGCATGCAAAAGTTTATTATAAATGAACAAGCAAACGTAAATCTTCGATGCGGTGTAAAGAAAGGCTACACTTGTATTATTTAAACACAAAAAGAACAAAATGAAGTCTAATAAAGCGACAAACGCAAGCTCAAGAAAAATAGAGAAAGTTATTGTAATATAGCCATCCTGATTTTATATGCGCATTTATAAGTTTCATAATACCAAATATTTGATCTTAGAAGAAAAAAATAAATACCAAGAACGTAAGTAATATCTATAATCATTTTCAATTACGGAACCTTCGTCAAAGAAAAACTAAATATATATTGTACAAATTTAATGGAACCAATATAAACTCCTACTAAGAAAAATATTCACTACTTTCTATCACTTATATAAACCCTTGTTTAATCTTGTGAAATGTTTATGAAAATATCGGTAAGCAAATTTTAAAATTATTACACTATTCTTCCGTACGCATCTAATATTGACCGTAAATGAGAATATTTGTAAATATATTTTAAAATCACTACATGATCCCCTTTGAGTGTGTAATTGACAGTACATTGAGAAAAGTTTTTCACAACATGTTAGGTTAAATTATACTTTTGGTCTCTATTTTCATAACAAAATATTAATTTGGTCTCTCTATTTTTTTTTATCTCAATTTAGTTTCTATTTTTGAAAATTTGATGCAATCAAGTCATTTCCGTTAATGGTATAGTAACGACGTTAGATGAGGTGCCATGTGTCAGTTTATGAATTTTTTGAATTTTTTTTTATTTTTTTTAAATTAAAAAAAATTAAAAATTTGCCACGTATCAAACTGACATCGTGCCACGTGACAGTGACAATGTGATATGGTAGTGACAGTCACTAAAAAAAAAATATTTTTTATTGACGATCGGTTTATAGCGGTTAAATAAACTGCTAAAAATATTTTTATTTCTGATACTTTTCTTTAACCGTCACAATCCGTCAATTATATTATTTTAAACTTAATTAGTGAGTCTTTTATTTTTTAAAGCTTCTTTTCATCGTAATCTTCCTCACTCGTCGACCACCACTTCTACTATTGTCAGCGAGATCAAGATCTTCACCACAACGGCGACACCACTCACCGCCTAGTCTCCTTAATCGCTACATCTCCTAGTTCAGTCTCCTCATTGCTCATTCATGTGTTTCCGTGTTTTGTCTCTCTGGTAAGTGGTGCTTCTGACGTCATTGTCTAATTCTAGGTTTTTTTTCCCTCCATTTGCGATGCCTACTTTATTCGCGGTTGTCAATTCTTGTATGATCACAAGTAGTATATTTCATTCTCTCACCTATGTAATTTAGGGTTAAGTTTTTGTTGTTGTTAATTTCTTTGAATTTTGGAATAATACGAGAAAGGAAAGGTGAAATTTGCCTTTATTGATGAAACAAAGATGTACTATTCAGTTCACATGAGCTTCAGCATTCGCAACAACAACGAAGAAGAATGTGAGGCAACGAATAGTGGGAAACAACTCCAAGGGATGTAGGTAATTCTGATTTAGATTTCTAATTTGTTTCATTTTCTTAAGGAGCTACCTATAATGATTCAAGTTGTAGAGAGAGAAGCACTTTTGGGCTTATGTTCCTATTTCGACAATGATTTCTCTTGGAAAGTTGAAACAGATTGTTATGAATGTTATGGAGTGCAGTGCAAATCCTCCATAGGGAGAGTGGTTCAACTCGATCTTTTTGTTGCCAAGTGGAATTCTTACGAACAATATATAAATTACTTGGATTTTTTGTCTTCAAAGATTTGAAGGAACTCGACTTGTCTTATGGTAATATAGTTGGTTGTGTGGGGGGATATAGAGAGGACATTTTATTTGTTCACAGAGGATCATGAACGCCATTTTCAGAGGTGGGATGATCACCATGTTCGTCTTATCAAGCATGAATTCGTGCATTTTAAGGTACATTTTTCCTCTTAGGTTAATCTGTTCTGTGTGTACATGATGTTATGTTTATGGTTACTCTGTTCTCCAATGTCAAAAGTGAATTTCCTTTCATAGTTGAATATCCTTGGAAATTGTGAAATGTGCTTCCATGGCCAGATGTTGATGTTGTTGACATGAGAAGCCAAGGTGGTTTGCTTCTTGAAGATTTGATGAAGATTGAATGAAGCTCTTTTGAACTATCTTGAAGCCATAGACATTGGAATGAAGCCTACATTGATGAAGGAAAGGAGATTTGATGATATCCATGGTGATCAAGGCTGAAACATGTGCTCTCCATGTAGTTACATCATTAAGAAAGTGTACTTGTTGTTTTTAATTCATGTTGTAGACCTTAAAGCATTAATTAGATGTAGTTTGGTCTTTGGTGTGTTTTTAATCTGTTGAATGGCTTTTCAAAAGGTTAAAATGTCTCTTTTAATTTGTTGAATGGCTTTTTAACAGGTTAAAAGGTTGGCTGCAGTAGTCTTAAACTGCAACAAATTCAATCAGTTGATTTGGTTTTTAATCGACTGATTTCACTTAAGTCAAGTGAAATCAACCGATTGATTTGAAAATCAACCTGTTGAATTTCATAACAGTTTGACTATAAAAGCTGTAATTTTCGAAAGAGAGGTCTGTTCATCATTTTAGAGCACGATTTGGTTCTGGAAACTTGTGGAAACTCTCTCCTTCATGATCATAGGTGTTGCAGTTGTTGAAGATTGATCTTGGATCAATTCTTGAAGCTTTTGGCTTGGTTTGAAGCTTGGAGAAAGTGGTTTGTGGTAGGCAAGGCTGTGCTACCACTAAGGTTTGATCTTTCTCAAGTTTTGTGTGTGTGCCTGGTGGTTTTCCAGGTCTGCAAGAGGGTTCTTGCTGTGCTGGTGTGATTCTTGTGTGATTCAAGAGTCTTTTGTGGTGTTTTTGCATATTTTGGAAGTGTAAGAGTGGATTCTTTGTAAAACTTTTGAAATAGTGCAAAGTCAAGCTCAGGTTGCCTTGACAAATTGGATGTAGCTTAGGTTTGAGTGAACCAGTATAAAAATTCGTGGTGTCCTCTCTTCTCTAACCTTTCTCTCTTGCATTTTCATTTTAAAGTTTCAAGAACTTGTGATTTAATCATCTTTATCATGTTCTTGCATGTTTTCATAGCATCTGAAGCATTGAGCATGTTTGTATAATCATTTGGAACTGATCTTGATCATTCTTGAGCATTGTTTCTGGTTTAAAATTCAAATTCACATTTCTGCATTTTTCCTAGTATTTCAGTCGACTGTTTTTCAATTTCAATCGATTGATTATACCAGAACAAAATCTGTTTAGTAAAATCAATATGTTAATTCTGTTTTTGATCGACTGAAAGTGTACAGTTCAGTACTGTTTGCATCCTAACTTGGTGATCTATTTGATTCAATTAAAGGAGGTTTTTAGCTTGCAAAAATAGTCTAAAGTTTTAACTAGCCAATTCAACCCCCCTTCTTGGCTTTTCAACCATTTCAAAACTAACAGATGTTACTCTTTTTTTAGTTTCCTAGTGAAGATCTCGTTGTTGTTATTACCATTATTGCTTCAAATTCTGAGTTTTGGTAATTTTGTTATTTTACAGGCCTTTCTCCAGGTCCTTAGTTCTCTAGCTTTTCATCTAGAGCACTTTGGGCTACCATAAGTTTCAGAATTTTCAGGTAACCTTGTAGCTACTAAACTTGTGTTTTTAATTAAAGGTTTTATTATGTAATTGAGAGGTGTACTTGGGATTCATCATTCAAACTTTTTTTGTTGGTTACAGAACTTGGTATTTTTGAATAGTTATCAGTTTCATTTTTCTACCCCTTCCCTATTTTCTACACTCCAGCTATATAACACCTGCTATTGTTATTCCCATCGTACAAGTACTTGTTAAATTGGAAGGTATGGATTAATAATTACTAGTTTATGGTGGTGGATTAATAATTACATGAATTGAGCAACACATTACTGTACTTCTGTTGTAGACCAGAATGTTGGATATTAACTATATAACTCCATAAATACACTAGTTTCTGTGTTATGAAATATTTTTTCCATAGCTGCATAAAGAAATTCCTTTTCAAATGTTGATAGTTCATTTAATTTCTAGGCTTCTGAAGATGCTAAGAAACTTGTTGATGAAGAAAGAGCTTTTGCTCGTGCTGAAATAGAGGATGCCAGAGTAGTAGTTCAAAGAGTGGAAGAGGCACTACAAGAACACGAGAGAATGTCTCAAGCCTCTAGGAAACAAGTTTGTGCTATTTACTTGTCATTTGTCATGTTTTATTATAGGGAGTTTGTAATAAGCGCTTGTCGAAAAGTTTATACAAAGAGGCTCTTTTTGATTATTGTTTTAATGTGATACCCTTGAGTAGTTGAGCTACTGCTTCTCCTTTCTTTGCATTGTTTGCCATTCCCACTCAAGTGTTTTTGCTTTCTCTTTTCTTTTATCCGATGAACCAAATACTGTTGGTCTATCATAATTTAGTAATAATCATTTCAACAAAAAATGGTTGTATCTTTTAGGACATGGAACAATTGATGAAGGAAGTTCAAGAGGCTTGAAGAATAAAAATCCTGCATCAGCCAAGCAAGGTATATATGAACGCCTACACATGTACCTAATTTTTCTGTCATCTAATTGCTATTTCCATTGCCTTCTCTTTTTCTGGGTTCCATTTTTCTTAGGTGTGCCAATATCTTGATTGTTCTTCTTTGTTGAATTAACTTTCTTTCCTTTATTTTCCTAGACTTCTTTTTTCCATATTGTTAAAATTTTTATTAAGTTATTTAAGATAAATGATTATATTGATGTTGATTGAATTCTAGGTCATGGATATGGAACATGAACTTCGAGCATTGAGGGCTCAACTTGCAGAGAAGACTAGACAGTATCTGAACTTGAAGGGAATGAAACCTTAGGTTCTTACTTTCAAATTCAACCTTGCTTCTGATAATGCTCCTGAAGTTTCTAAATGTTCAATTCAGTGGTATCGTGTATCATCTGATGGTGCAAAAAAAGAACTTATATCAGGTAGTTTTTCTGTTTTATTTTATTTTTTTCAACTAGCAATTTGGCTGGCTCTTGATTTATGCATTTCTTCAACTTATTGTATTGCATTTCCTATTATTGGTCACTTTCCCGGAAGGCAAATAACAGTTATGATTATGCAAATTCTATCCTTTAGTATTTATAGAAAGTTATATACCTATAATCTGTTTAACATTTTTCATCTCAATGTAACTACTTATATTGTTTAAATACTAATGATTAATTTAGTTAGACTCAAACTATTTTATAATGTATAATTCACCTAACAAATTATTTTGGACCCATATATAGGTTTAATTGAAATCATGACTGGCAAATTAAATAAACGAAAATAATTACTTGGTTCAAGCAATTATATATTATATATAACTAATAAAAAATTGTAGTTAATTTCAAAACAATTTTTGTATTGAATATTAGTTTTATCAAGCACAAAAAATGTTGACATTATAATTTTATAGGTAACGGAAAATCCTTCAGGAGATTTTAAGAGTATGTATCGTTATATATGTAAGAGGTCATGGGCCCTGGCAGATAGAGACCAAGCCTGGCAAGTTTCTGATACTAGTGCAGAATGTTTAAAGGTAATTAATAGTACTTATTTAAGGTCACGTAATTTTTAGTTTTGTTTTGTTAAAAAGTTTCATGTACAAAGCAAGCACACATCTTAACCTAACGAATTAATTAATTATCCTATGTTTCAGTGTTGTTTACTTTTATCGGTGTTGCCAGAAGAGATTGTGGGAGAAAAAATGGAACCTCAAAAGTTATATGTTCAGTCAGTCTTATACTGTCACTGTAGCTGAGTATTATTCAATTATACATATTTTTCTCTATAACTTTAAAATATGTAATACTTAATTTTTGAATTCATTTTATTACTTTAATTACTATAGAGTGCAAATGAAGGTATGGCTGCATGGGAGCCAGCAAGAGCTCAGGAATGGTTAGAAGTAAGTGTTATATTAATTAAAAAAAAAGTTTTGTTAATCATTTTTAATAATGGATTAATTAATAAGTTTGTGATTACTTACCAGCGACTTAATTCGACGGAGTTCTTTGTTGACATAGTAGTTCAGCATGAGTATGTTGAATGCATTGCATCATCAATTGAAGTTCTGGTGTTGTTTAAAAAGCTTTATCTAGAGCATAGGAAGGAAGAGATTGAGAATTTCATTGGTAAAGCAGTAGCATTCTGATAGGTTTAGTGGCAAGGTCTTCACAAGGAGAAATAAAGCAGAGAGGCAGTTATAACCTCCTGTAGTTATAACCTCCTGCAGTTATAATTGTGTAACAAACTAATATAAATAGTCTGTGTTTTAGGATTGGTAAGGAGGTTTTTTTAATTTTTTTGGAGTGTTGGAGTTAGGGAGAGAAGGGGTCCTCTCGAAAAACCTTTAAAGTTGTAAGCGTTTGTTGTTACTGTTGTTATTCAATTGAAAGAACAATAGCCACAATAAGATCATACAGGGATTATACATATCTGTCTGAGTCTGGATACCTATCACATTCATTGAAAAATGACAATTAGAAGATGGTTGTTGGTATGGGAATTGGGTAGTTTGCTTCACTTACTGTTCCTGGTTTGCACTGGGAGGTTTAGTTGCTGCTGGAAAAAGTTACAAAGACTCATTTATATCTTCCCTTATCATATAATATAACTTTCTCAGGAGCAACCAAATCAGTTTACGCCCCTGAGACTTTTGATGTTGGACGTGTATTGCAAAGCTGATGTTATTTCAGAAAGTGAGCATCTCACACTTTCAACTGCTGGTCCAATAGATCCAGGTCTGCTTTCAATATGACATATCCTCATTTGCATTAGTAGTAGTCACTGACAGACATTGCTTCGGTACAAGTTGCTATTTTAAAAAAATAAAGTTGTTTTCTTATATGTTCTTTTAAGATATTGAGACATGTTTTTCTGTGCAGTCATGTTTAGCTTAAATTTCTTCTGTATTCTCATGCAGTTGCTGGTTTGGGAACCTATGTTGAGGCACTTGTGCGCAAACATGATACTAAATTTAACGTATGTTGTTCTGTTCCTTTTAACTTTTATTTACATGCGTGCCTTATTATGTTGAGCTGTTTTTTGACCCAAAGGTGTATGGTTTCATAGGTTGTTGTTATCTTGTGCTTTGTTCTTCACATTCCAAAATAAAGTTTAGAAGTCAAATCTAGTCAGATTATAGTACATGATAAGAATATTGTAGTTTCCTTGATTACTTTTTCAGGTAGTTGTAACTCAAATGAATGGTTCACCCCAACTGAATCTATTCATGTGCTTCATGTTGGAAAGATGAGGACAAAACTCTGCAAAGGAAAGACCACAATTGCCAAAGAATACTATTCAAGTTCAATGTAGGTATTTAAAATTGTTGATACCATCTATGTTTAGATTGTGAAAAGCAAAGCAACTCAATGCTCCAACATCTTTCTTGCACTCATTCTATACATTATGTTACTCACTTGCTGATATATATACCTTGTGCATTGAATTATCCGATTCCATCTGTGTGCACATGAAAATGCATTTATTCTTGTGCTCTTATCTTCTTCTTTTCTACTTGTAACTTATGATAAATTGAAATTTGGTTGACCATATTTCTTTGATCTTGCTTTCCTTAGCTTTGTGGTGTTAGAGGGGGTGGAAATGCAACAACACAGGGAGTTTTTTGGCAGCCAAAGCAAGGACATTCTTTTGTATTAGCTTTTGAATCAGAGAGAGAAAGGAATGCTGCCATCATGCTTGCAAGGAGATTTGCATTTAACTGTAATGTATGTCCTTTTGAAACTTAACACATCGGTTAGGATTTCAAATTCATCTTTTCTCTTTCTCTTTTTGGCCACTATTGTTAAATTTAAACTACAAATAATGACACATCATGCTTGCTGGACCAGATGACAGAGCTCATCTAGGGACATCATGAGTCTCCTTACAACTTTTTCCCACCCTTGTAATTATGAGTTTTCTACCTTGTATTATTACCGTAAGTGTTATTTAAACACTTGAAATCTTCCTTATAATATTGGTTTAACTTGTAGTGATTCACACCTTGTGGTCTGAATCATATATATATATATATATATATATATATATATATATATATATATTTAAAAATGTGATATATATTTTGTGACAGTTTTTAACCGTTAAAATATGATATATTTTGTGGTGATTTTTAACCGTCAAAATATGATAAAATATCAAAAAATATAAGTAAATTTTGTAGCGGTTTTTGACCGCTAGTAATTTCTTTTTCGTTTTTGACAACAATACCAGCGGTTAGATTTTTTTTGTCAAAATCTATTTTTGACATGCGTAATTTTGACGGTTTTTTTAACCGTCAGAAATTTCATTTCTGACGGTTTTTAACCGTCACAAATGTTCACTTTTTTTGTAGTGAGTGCCACGTGTCATAAATTATATTGATATTTTATTCCATCATACTTTAATATTGTTTTTTATTTGAATTTATATTTTAAATAAATTGTATATTTTTAAAATGTGTAAAAGTCAATAATTTCTATACAAATATTTGAGGTGGTGTAAAAATAACAATTATATAAATGTTAAAAAAAATTAACTAGTTTATGTAACAATGAAAAACAAATAAATTTAAAATTTGAAAACAATTTTAAGTAAAGTTGAATGTGAAACAAATTTAAATAAACTTAGTTTTGTTAAAAATATATAATTAAAATATCAATTTGAATAAAATATCAAATTTAATAAAAAATATTAAATTTACTAAAAATATTTCTATAACATTTATTAAAAAAAATAATTTTTGTTTCAATTTAGAGGAGGACGAAATTGCAGAATTTTTACAAAAATTGGAACTGAATTGAGACAAAAATTAAAATATAGGGATCAAATTGAGAATGAGAAAATGACACTTGACATAATAGTGACACGTGGCACTATCACTGTCACGTGGCACGATGTTAGCTTGACACGTGTCGAATTTTATTTTTTAAGAAATTTTTTAAAAAAGAAATAAAAGAAATTCAAAAATAAATAAATAAAAATTAAAAAATCCAGGAAGTGACACGTGGCACCCCATTGAACGCCGTTACTACACCACTAATGGAAAACACTTGATTGCATTAAATTTCCCAAAATAGGAATGAAATTGAGATAAAAAAAAATAGAGGGACCAAATTGATATTTTGCTACGAAAATGGGGACCAAAGGTATAATTTAACCTATATTTTAAAACTGTTTTTAACCTCTCTCCCTTTCCTATAGCTAACGTCAGTTTCATCAAAAGCTAATAATGTATGAGTGTGAATGAAGGAAAACTCATCAATTACCTTGTTTGTTGTATATTGCCCTCCTCTCTTGGAAATAATAATTCTAAGTTTTGTTGTTCAAATGGTTTAGATTCATAAAAATTATCAACATCATTTTCACCCATGTTGTACTTGTTTCTCTGATGTAAATGTACATGTATATCGCTTTACACAATCAATTAGACCCATAGCTAAGAATTTTAAATCATATGAATGGATGGCAATTCATTCAATCATTATCTAAAACAAAACAAAATACTTAATATTCAAAGATATACTTAATATTTTAATAATATATATAAATCAAAGATCATGTCTATCACAAAAAATATACAGACACAACGTGAAAACCACTCTGCAAATTTCCTATGAACCCTTTTGTCTATCATAGAGGATGATCTTTTGCGACTTCTTAGTCGTCTATGTAAAGGGTCTCTAAAGTCTTTATGTGAAACATATAAAACATATAATCTAATATTGAAGGAAAAACCAATTATAAAAATAAACATAAATACTTACTCTCGAAATGGGTCAACTATGGTGCAGTTAGTTAGCACATGACGATGTGCTTGAAACTTTTCCTCCGCAGATAAAGTGAAATAAGTAAAACCCTCAACTGGTTTTCCAACATATGGGAAGTGTCAAAAGAACATAGATAAATCAATCAAAATAGAGCATTCTTCTTTGGGAAGTGTCATTCTCATTGCCCAAGGTAGAAGTTGCTCCATCAAAACATGTCAGCATGACTTTTTAATCCACCAAGCTTACGTTGTTTGATATCTACACATCTACTAATGTTGCTATAATAACCATCTAGAACAATTAAGTTCTTTAAAGTTTTAAGAAAGAAATATTTATTTACAATTTCCTATTCAATGTATTTCATCTTATGTTATCGAACTTAGAATGAATTAATGAATTAATTCTAGTATGTAATTAATTTATAATATTATTGTCGAGCATAAACACTTAGAATGAATTAATTTTATTATATGACTAATTTAAAATATCCATGGTTTAATAAAATAAAAAAACATATTAGTTATTATGAGAAGTTATAATTACATTTGCAAGATAACAAAGGTCATAACCATATATATTGTTGTAATTAGGATAATAATGATGGTCTTATATAATTGTCGTTAAACATGATATATCTTTTAGATGCAACATTTACAATTTCGTTTTAATCCAAAACTTGTCAAAATTTCAACAAATTCATTAGTGTAGAAAATGGTGTTGGTCAGGGTTATTTTTGTCATTCAGCTTTCGTTTCAAACTCAAGGTATATTCATCATTCAGCCACGTATTGTTAGTGACACAACACATATATCTAAACACAAAATTGATTTGATATAAGTAACTACATAAATCAATCAAATAATGGTAATAAATCAAAGGCTCACATCGTCCATAACTGAATAATGGCAATATTCATCTCTTCTTTCCCTGGTGGAATCTCTAAGACATCTTGTTTATGCAAGTATAGTAGGATGCAAAGGTCTCTCCCAAAAACATTAGAATCGCAAGGAATCTACATCGACTTATTAGTTATGATTTCAACAAGTTGGTGTAATGCACCAAGAGGGTCATCCAAAGATAGAGCAATCTTCTTGGGTTGAGGACTTTCCTGTCGATGTAATTGAGTTTAAATGGATTACAATTTAATGTTGAATGTAAATAACATGTAAACTATAAAATTTAGTATATGGTGAGTTTGAGAGTTTGTAACAAGTGGGGAGGGGGGGGGGTCAGAATTAGAATCAACCAAATCTGTAGGCCAGACGAGGAAACCTTGAAATGCTTGTGCCATAGTATATACCTCATAAGTTGGCACATGAACTAAAGTATACGGCACGAGAACTTCCTCTATCGTGACCTTAACCTCATTGTTTGATTGTTCCATACCATGAAGAATTGTGGCCGCCATGGTGATTCAGGGGTGGCGAAAGAACATAGGGTTTATTTTCTATCGCACAATATGGCTTCAATTCTCATAAGAACCGAGGTAGAATGTGGGGGTTTCTACTTCGGTTCACATCCGAGACCAAAAGCTGACCCCATTTGGCCTCGTCCTAATATGTCTCGATTCTGGAACCAATGAAGAATGGCAAAAATAACTGTTGCCAAATCCCTTTCATGCACTAGTGTACAACAAGTAAAAATTTCCTAAATACTATTATACATTTCAATTATAAGTATAACGGTAGTACTTTTGAATGTTTGCAAATTAAGATATTGACTTGAATTAGTATATAGAAAGACATTGTTGCAAAATATTTGTTTTAATGCAAATATATATATGACTGTTTACCAATTAGTTGTAATACGAGCACAAACAATGGTTGTCATCCATGCATTACATAGTAATCGCACTCATATGAGGAGGTTTTTTAATTACATTACAATCTATAAGCACAATTATAAATAATTAAGGAAGAAAACCAAATGAAACAATTATAAACATAAGGACCAAAATACCAAACCTGGGGGACAACCATGAAAGATTTTTTGTCTTACTTGTTGATCTCCCTAACAACATGTTATGTCTAACAATTGAACTATGATAAAGAGAATGTGTTAGGATACTTTTATATAAGAAAGAATGTTCATGACATTGGGGTTATTACCAATCTATTACTTGTTTAAGATAGAGGGAGCGATGCAATGAGAAAAATCACATAGCAAGGTTCTTCTTCAAGGAAACCACAAGTAGCTTCCATTGACGCCTTAGAAGAAAATAAATTCATTGTTATACCTTAAAATCACATATTATATTCACAAGTTAACAAAGTACACTTATGAAACAATATAAGGGACAACATAATGAAGTACACTATAGATAACATTTGGTAACGTCAATGTTTTATTAATATTATTCAATTATTTTATTAAATAACAATTATTTAATCCGTAACTTATAGAAAAAAAGTTTGTTATTTTTACCCGTGAGAGGCACCGGTGCTTCTAGTGGAGGAGATAATTGTGGACGAATGCCATAACTCTCGAACTATTGCTGGAACTTGCGCATAACCCTTTCATTCACATTCTTATTTATTTTTTGCATCAGATGCATGAAGATTGACAAGAGGAGGCACCATGAGACAATAAATGTGGGATTTTTGTCTTTATCTTTTCTTCAAGTTTTCTATACCCACCATGAGACAATAAATGTGGGATTTTATTTTAAGTACTTATCCCTTGGGCCTTTTTTCTCCTTTCCTATACACAATTATCAATTAAATAATTGATTATTTGAAATAAACATACTTATCATTCCTCACATGTACGAAGCTCAACAAATGGACAATAAGTGTCTTCATCAATTGCTTTGTATTTGACTTAAGAATGTTCATTCTTTTTTGCTCAAAATACATACCTAGATGTCAATTTTATGTTAAATCCACAAAATTTCTCAACCACTGATCAGAATCATTTATGTCTAAACGTCACCACATTTTGGAATGTCAAATGTCATCTGCAATACAGAAAATGCAGATCAAAAGTATTTAACAAATTATCAATAAATTCAATAAAATTAATATTATTTACCAATAAATCATGTCGTATCATGTTCTGATCAACTTCAGTCACATGATCGAAAGATGGAGTAAGGATGGATATTTTGTCCCGTGCCAATACTCATAAATAGCTTATAAAGACTTTCGCATGAGAACTTGAAGCTATACCAATTTTGACGTTAATATAGATAGTTGTTTTCTCACCATTAGCTATTCTCATTAAGAGTTGTCTCAACATAGTTACCTATTTGGTAGGTCTCCATTAGGTCCTTCATCCTTTGATGAATTATGATGTTTAACCATATATTTGTTAAAAGAAAAACGCACAAAACATTAATAACAAACATATTAAATCACATATAAAAGATTATTTAACAAAACAAGTAAGATTGTATAAGAATATGAAATTCATACATAAAGTTATGGATTGGTCATATGTATATTACCAAAAAATCTGTCGGTAAATAACACGCACTGTTCATCTTCCTCCTTCCTCTTTCCTTTTTTTGTCATCGTCGCCGTCGCCATCGCCACGTCGTCCCCTTCTTCTTCTTATTCTTCTTCTTCTTCTTTTTGTCTTCTTTTAAGGTGAACTTTGGGCGAGAAATTTCCCATATGTATCATCCTTCTTTTAAATTATCGACGAATTTTACCGATGAATTTTAAGTTATGGAAGTACTGATGAATTTTACCGACTAAAATAATCCATCAACAATACAAATTTGGGCGAGAAATTTACCGCAAATTCATCGATAAAAAATATTTAAATTATCGACGAATTTTACCAACAAATTTTAAGTTATCGATAAATTTTACTGATGGAATAATCCGTCAGCAATACAAATTTGGGTGGGAAATTCCCCGCTCCTTTTACCGATAGAATAATCTGTCGGTAAAATTTCGTCGGTAATTCCATTATTTTTTGTAGTATGGTTGCCCCCAATATTAAGATTACTCAAATTCTCTTCATTAACATGAATTTAGTTTTTGCCTTGAAAAGTGACAAACCAATGTTTAGACGTAAGATCTTTTACATAAAAAACTTGAGGTGCTTGTTGTGCCATGATAAATGGCTTGTCTCGATAATCCACCTTCCAAAAATCAACTGAAGTCATTCCTAATTCATCCATTTTGACACTACTTTTATTGTCAACCCACTTACATTTGAATAAAGAAATATTAAACATGGTATAATCATCCTCTCATATCTCTTCTATTATACCATAGTATGTCAGTGAGCCAAATATAAGATTTTAATCTTTAGATGTGGAAAATTGTAGCGACTCAACTTCAAGATTGACTACACTATTTTGTACTCTACTTTTATCATCCAAAGACCTCGTATAGAATGAACAATTATTAATTTCGTAAATCGTGCAACATATGACATCAAAATTTAACCCATTTGCTAACCATATCAAAGTCTTAGAGGATTCAAAATATTCCAAAACCTTAAATTTAAACCAAGCCATGAATGTTTTGTTATGCTCCATCAATTGTCACTTCTTTGATTGTCTTTGATTGTTCTCTTTCACAATGTCTTTGTGTGTAGATCAGTAAGGGATCTCCTCATTTGTGTTGTTCAATATGTATATACGTGCTTGCAACAATTCTTCGTGATCTTTGCTAACCACATTCACAACTCATATGCTCTTACTTACATGCTCAACATGTGAGAAACTCCTATCGGATTTGCTTTCGTCATGTAATATAAACAAAAATTGATACTTTCTTTAGAAATATACCTTTCAATCATTAAAGCTTCTAGATGATATTAATCTTTCAAATACCTATTCAAAATCTTCATATAAAGGATACATCCATCTGAAGTATACTAGTCCACGAACCTTGATTTCTCTTACCAAATAACAAGTACATGTACCATGATGGAGGGAAAAACATCTCCAACTGACACAAAATGATAACAATTTCGCCTTGAAGTTCATATAACTTTACAAGATCAATTACTTCACTACAAATTGAAGAAAAAAATGAACACAAACAAGTTATAGTTTGTCTAATACTTTTTAGTAAAATTCCATGTATAACCACCAATAATAATTGTTTCATTACGATGTGGCAATCGTGAGACTTTAGGCCAACAAGCTTTAAGTCTTGCATCGACACTAAACTCTTAATATTTGAAGAGTATCTTTGAGGTACCTTGACACCTTTTAGGCAAAAGCAAAAACTTATCTTCTCTTGTCTGGACATGGTGTAACATGTAAGGGGCAAATAAGTACGCCTCCCAACCTCCCTTAGTACCAAGTTTTCTCGGATCTTCATTTCAACCAAATCCAAACGAGCATTTACTTCATCTTTTGTCTTTCCCTGAATGTTAAGTAGAGTACCAATCAACGCAATGCATAACTTGTAACTTCGACCAGTATGGAAGATCACAGAATACTGACTTTTTTTCTTCCAAATACATGATGTTCTTTATTAACTTTTCCATGAATTTGAAGGCCAATCAATGGAATTGGTGCTTCGTCATTCTCTTGATGTTCGTTGAATGCTTTCTTTAACCTTTGATAAGGATGATTAGCTTGTAAAAACCTTTGATGGCGTATATATACGATCTTTCATTCATTTGTTTATTGATGAGATACAATGCTTTGTTTCACACATATAACATTCTTTATGACCCTTGACATTGTATCATTACAAACTACCGTAAGATGGAAAGTCATTAATGGTGCAAAATAAAATTGCATGCATCATGAAAGTTTTAGAAGCAACAACATCAAATATCAACCCACAACAACTTCAAGTCTGCAACTAGTAGACTGAGATATACATCTTTGTCATTTCCAAGTTGTCTTGGACCATATATCGTCACAGAAAGCATCATGTATTTTCTCTTCATGCACAACCCAAGAGATAAGTTGTAAATGAATAATATAACGGACCAACAACTATGGTTGATACTTAAATTACCAAATGGATTCATTCCATCGGTAGCTAAACCAAACGAAACATTTCTACATTCTTGTCCAAACAAGAGAAATTCATGACCAATATTTTTCCATTGCATTGAATCATTTAGATGACAAAGTAGTCCATCATTTCTTCTCTCATTTGCATGTCATCTTAGGTTTTTAGCGTCTTTTGGATTCGCAAACAGACGCTTATGTCTATGCACGATTGTAATGTACTAGACTACTTTCAAAGTAAGACCTTCCTTTTCTATTTGACCAGTATCTTTACTGTTGGTTTTCTTCTTGTACCGTGATAACCCACACTTTGGACTTTTTTTTTTAAATCTTCAAATTCTTTCCTATATAATATGCAATCATTAGGACATGCAAGTATCCTTTTGTACTCCATACCCATCAGACAAAGAATTTTCTTAGCATCATAATTACAAGTGGGTAATTTATTTCAATCTAGAAGCATTCCATTCCAAAGCACCAACAATTATCTGTAACTCTTATTCATCCACGCATTGGTCTCTTTCAAATTCATAAGTCTTAACATTGCTGATAATCGCATGAACTTAGTTGAACCAACATACAATGGAGTCTTCGCAGTAGTAGCCATTATCTCATACACATGCGCTTGTGCAACATCTTCTAGGCCAACATCCTAAATCTTGTCCTCTAATTTGTCTTTTTCTATTCGGTCTTCCATGGCGGAATCCACATCATGTTTAGTTTGGGAAACAATTGGTAAGTCTATTAATTCACAATGTCAGATCCATGTTGTATAACTTCTAAGAAAACCCTCACAATTAAGATGTTCCCTAACTTCAGTTGCATTCAACTTTCTCCCATTCAAAAAAATTGACACAAGGGTACATCTAAACTTTTCCTAATCATCATTTCTACCTTCATTACATTGCGCAAATTTTATATATTCTTCTAATCCTTTCTCATATTCAATATGCATTCTGAATTAATTCAATCCTGATACATATGTATATATACTAAAATTGCATGAACAATTTCGATAATCTTTGAATGAAGGATTACAACGCTTTTGTATTTAAGGTGTGACCCTGTCCTTTTGAATAAGATTCATTGTTTTTATTTTATTGGTACATATTAACTTTAAAAAATATATCTTAAATTTCACGAGATTTTGCTAACTTTTCACCTTGGTCTTCAGTTTACAAAAAATGAATGTGATTATGAACCACAATCAAATATGCACTCGAAGATGAATACAAAACATAGTTGAAAAATATTCAGGAATTTTAAAATGAGCATATTAAAAAATATATATCCACTAATAAACTAATAAAAAATTATTAATCTTCTTAAATTGTGTAACCGAACAATTCAAGATTCAATACATATAAATTATTAGTATTGTCTCCCGGGTTAAATATGTTTTTGGTCCCTCAAGTGTCAGTGAATTTTGGAATTAGTCCCCCATCAAAACTTTATACCAATTTAGTCCTTCATCTTTCAAAATGTGTTAATTTAGTCCTTTTAACCAAATTTTGTTAAGTTTATTTGATGTTTCAAGCGCATTTCATGATAGTATTTAAGTTAACATTGAAACAAAAATGTGTCAAACAGTGTAAATAATTTAAATACTATCATGAAATGTGCTTGAAACGTCAGATAAACTTAACAAAATTTGGTTAAAAGGACTAAATTCACACCTTTTGAAAGATGAAGGACTAAATTGGTCAAAAGTTTTGATGAGGGACTAATTCCAAATTTCGCTGAAACTTGAAGGACCAAAAACATATTTAACCCTTGTCTCCCCTTATGTTAATTTTAAAAAAAAACAACAACTTCAAAAAAAATACTCAAAAACAATACATGTTTTTCGTATTAAATCTCAAACAGAAAACTAAGGCTAACTCAATGTAAGAAAATCAAATAATATATTTAAGCGAATAGTTAATCACATATATATCTAATAGAAAACAAATAAACAACATACTACAAAATCATTGGCTCATATTAGAAATAGCAACCTAGGAACCTAGGAGCATTAAAACAAAATGACAATGGAAGAAGATGCAAAAATATCCACGTTTTTGAAATCTACACAGTTCCACCACAATGCAACAATACTTGATCAAAAACACAACCACAAAAGCTCAAGACACCATAAAAAATAGTAGAAAAACAAAAGAAAAACAATAAAAAAATATAAACAATAAGCAAAAAAGCAACCCAATCACAAAAAAGGGAGGAGGAAAAAGTGTTTGTAAATTAAACACACATTTTTGGTTGTTTGTCAAAATAGGTTGCTTGTCGCGATAAAGTGGTGATGCGACAGAGGTTGGCGAGGGAAGGAGGCGTACATGTGGCTTGCCAAAATAGGAGTAGAGGTGGCGTGCAGGTGACTGCCAACGAGAGAAGCAGAACGATGCTTTGAGGAAGAAGAAGAACAACAATGGTTGTGTGCCTTTGGAAATTGCGATTTTGAACCCTAAATAAGACTTATGGCCTCAGTTCAATTTAAATGAGGCTAAAAGCCTAAATCTGACTCAATTCCCATTTTACCCAACACCCAAATCCATGCTTTGAGTGGCAATTTTGAAATATTAAGCATGTTTTTGGCTTCGGTTTAAAAAAAATTGAAGCATATAAGGGCTTTTGACCTCAGTTTTGTATGACTCGAGGCAATATCTCACATAAAATAATAAAAAAAGGTGTCAAATTTGAAATTTGAGCAAACTTATAGGCATTGGGTTCTTGAAACCTAAGCATAAAGAGTTATAGGCTTCAATTCTTGGAGAACCAAAGCAGAAAACCATTTTTTGCTTCGGATATATAGTGAACTGAGGCAGAAAAGTTGTCAAAAATTGCAAAAATACCACCTCGTTGTTATATGCTTTGCTTTCACGAGAACTGAAGAATGTAATGTGATTTCAAATCCCAAAATTGCACTAGTGATTACACCAATATAGTCCAAAAATGTACATAGATAGACAATTCAAGTAATGTAAACATATCAAATGTTAATAAAAACTAACTAATCTTCCAAACAAAGTTGAGGAAGACATATATATATTCTTATATCTAAGAAAATATATATAGGATATTACCTCATCCCAATCACTTTGATAACCGCCTTGCACAATGGTTAAAATCCATTGCATGACGTAATAGCCACGTGCATAGCTTCTAGTTTGTTTATTGCACTACACCCATGGTAAAAAATTTTAGATAAATAAAATGATAATACAAAAATTAAATGAATGATACAATATAGATACTTTGACCTTGTGTTTGGTGAAGCATTTCAACAATGTTAAGAAATTGAAATACATTGTATTTGAATTGCTTGCAATTAAATTTCCTTCATTTTCTAAATAACTTGTTTGGATAAAGAAATTAAAATACCATAGATTTCAATTTCTTGTTTGGATAAACAATTAAATTTCTTATGAGATAGAATTTTATCTTAACAATATTTATTTTATGCTTAATTATGTTTTCAATTTATGATAAATTTGGAAATAGGATCGAGGACTTAGATAGGACGGGTTGACCCGACTACCCAGTCGAGCTGGTATCTCTAGGTCGTCAGCACGTCCAACATGTGTGGGTCATTGGGCACGTCCAACTTGCCTTGGTTGTTAGGCCCGTCTGACTCTTCTTAGTCGTTGTACCCGTCTGACCCATCTTGGTCATCGGGCTCGTTCGACCCGTCTTGGTCGTCAGATCCGTGGTCGTTGAGCCCATCTGACCTGTATTGGTTGTCATGTCATCTTGGTCTTTGGGCTCATCCAATCCCGTCTTGGGCGTCGGGTCCGACCGACCCGTCTTGGTCGTCGGGCCCGATCGACCAGTCTTGGTCGTTGTTTCGACAGGCCCACCTTGGTCGTTGGGCCCGACCGGTTCGTCTTGGTCGTCGGACACAACCGGCCCATCTTGTTCGTCCGACCCGACCAGCCCGTCTTGGTCGTGTGACCCGACCGACCCATCATTATCGTCGGGTCGGCCCGACCTGTCTTTGTCGTTGAGCTCACCCGGCCCATCTTGGTCGTCGAGCTTATCCATTCGGTTTGGGTCGTCGAGCTCACCCGACTCGTTTGTGTCGTCAAACTAGCCCGATAAGTGTGGGTCGTCGGGTCTGCCCAGTAACATCCCGACGGAATATTACGAATTTTTAATAAATAAAATAGAAAAGAAAATTAAATACCTTATTTAATATAATACCATTTCCCCTAAAACACGGGAAATTTAAAATTTTAATATACATGTAATAAAAACAGGAGTCCATAATTTATAAAACTGAAATAATATTCAAATGGCTCCCAAAAGGTTACATAATTATCTCAAAACCAAAGTAATAGACATATATACAAAATCTCATGCTATCCCTCGCTCTGAGTCTAAGCATCTCCTGGCCCACTTGTCAAATCATCTACTCCCAGATAACAAGGTATCTGATCATTGCCACACGCACAGAAAGGGTGAGCTATGCACAATATATAAAAGATACAAAAAATAATTATAACATTCTTCCCAAAAATAACATGAATAATTATTTCATTGTTTTCAAATTACCCAACCATGATCTCATATTCCTTCATGAGTCATATACATGAACTAGGTCTTGGAACTTTACTATGCTCCCACGAAAGCAAGTCATTCGTGGTCCAACCCTATGAGCCTAGCCTGCTCATAGTCCTGCCCTACAAACTCCTCGTCTGTAGTAAATCATCCAAGCATTCTCAGCTTGGACCCTGGTACGCACGCAATCACCATACTATGGACTCCTCACCCAATAGTAGCCGACGGGAACATAACAATTCCTTGCCCATCGTGCGTCCGACACATCTAATCACCATACTAAGGACTCCTCGCCCATTACCAGCCGACGACAACTCAACCAATACCATGCCCATCATGCGTCCAACCATCAAGCACATCCCAGACCCCTATTGGACTTAGTCCTTCAAGCCCAACACCACAAACACATTCAGATAATTTCCTTAGCCTAGGAAACACCAAACAAACAATACAAACCATGTATAGAATTTTGGCTTCTAGTCCCTTCTCACTTAAGCCATTTGTCGTCGCCCAACCGAGCACATTATTCTCGCCTAAGCTAAATCATCTCGCCTGAGCGAGCATGAAACAGTGGCAGCATCACACCATCTCGCTTAGGCGAGCTCATCTCGCATGAGCGAGTCATACCTTCGTCCAAAATCACACAGAAACCTCACCTGAACGACAACTAGACGCACACTATATCAGACCACAACAAAACCTCGCTTAGGCGAGCCACACCAAAACCCTTCGCCTAAATGAAAAATCGCGCTCAAACATATAAAGATTTCCTCGCGACCTCGCCTAGGCGAGCCATTCTCGCCTAAGCGAGACTAGGTGTCACTCAAGCTAAACCAGGTCGCCTAAGCGAGTAGCGCGAATCAAAACCAGAAGCGAGGTTCTGCAACTCCCGCCTAGACGAGATAAACTCGCTTGGGCGAGACTTGCAGAGTCCCCTCTCTGTTCACGCACTCAAAGCACCCAACACCAATGCCAAACATCAATCAATCACTTCTAACACAAAGTGATGGCAAGCAACAACAGAATTAGGCTCCTTATTCATTTAGTCTACCCAAAATACAAGACTTAGATGTCCGTAATTACTCAATACCAAAAACCCTCATTCCCATAATATATAATGCATCACATGATTATGCACACAACCTCAACCAAATGAACTTTTAATCGTTACAGATAATACACGAATTACATGACAAGCAGAACCCAATTGAAACAGCATTGGTCCAAAACGATAACACAACTCAGTTAATTTAAACACACAAGGACAGCTCCCCTAACTTGAATTCTTGATTGAAATTGAAAAGGGAATAGGGATTCCTTGGTTCACCAAATTCTTTGCTTCCACCTCTCTCTTCCAACTCAGCCCTTGCACACTCAATTCAGCCTCTCACTCTTCCAATTTTCGCTCTCCTCTCAAGCCAAAACGAAAATAATTGCAGAAACCCTCCTTTCCACCTCAAATTTGCCTTTTATATGTGTCTTATTATTAGGTTAAAGGGATGAAACGAATTCAGGCTTTTTGGTGTGGTTAAGTCTCATTGAATTATCATTATAGGATGATTTCCAGCCTCTCTTAGCTTCCCCTTCTTGGTTTTCTTTTGCCCTCTCATATTCCCTCCAAAACTACACTTAAAAAAAATAAAGTTCCAATTTCATTCCTAACCAAGTTTGAACCCACAACCAAACAATTATCATATTAAATGCACAACCAATCCAACTAAGTCAAGTTTTATGATACACTCCAATCATTATAAGCTGACAATACCAATTACATACTCATACATATTATTAAAATTAATAATAAAACAACAACACATAATTGGCATACATAAGACTCGAACCCAAGTCCTCTCACACAAACCAAGTACTCTCAACCACTTGAGCTAGTACTTTTCCACATCACATCAAACAATACTTAATGTCATAAAGACTTTTCCCACTCGCATTTATTAAATAATTATTTAATTAATTAATTTCACGGGTCTTACATTACCCCTACCTTTAAAAGTTTTCGTCCTCAAAAATAAGACTTACCAACAAATAGGTGAGAATAAGACTTCCTCATGAGATCCTCTATCTCCCAAGTCATGTCATAGGTTGCCTCATCCTAGAGAACCTTCACCGTCCGAATCTCCTTCCCTCTGAGTTGTTTGACTTGAGAATCTAGAATTCTCACCGGTCCAACTCCCAACGTCAAATTCTCACGCACCTAGACATCATCCTTCTCCAGCACATGAGTAGGATCCGCCACGTACTTCCTCAGCTGTGATACGTGGAAGACATTGTGCAGGTTAGCCAAGTGAGCCGGCAATGCAATCTTGTACGCCAGTGGTCCGATTCGCCTCGTAATATGGTAAGGACTGATGAATCGAGGAGTGAACTTCCTCGAATTCAACGCCCTCCCAATACCTGTTGTAGGTGTAACTCTAAGAAACACATGGTCACCAGCCTCAAACTCAAGAGGCCTCCTCCTCTTATCTGCGTCGAATTTCTGCCGACTTTGAGTTGCACGCATCTAATCCTGTATTACCCTTACTTTCTTCGTAGTCTGTTGTAGGAATTCTGGACCAAGTACCACAGACTCTCCATCCTGCTGCCAACATAAAGGTTTCCTACACCTTCTGCCATACAAGGCCTCGTAAGGTGCCATTCCAATACTGGAATGGTAGCTGTTATTATAAGTGAACTCCATCAGCGGTAGCACATCACTCCACGTCTCGAGGTGATCAAGAACACATGTTCTCAGTAAGTCCTCCAAAGACTGTATGGTTCTCTCAGACTGGCCATCAGTCTAAGGATGATATGCCGAGCTCATTCTCAACTGAATGCCCAAGGTGTTCCGCAGTGACTGCCAGAATCTCGAGGTGAACCTCAGATCCCTATCTGAGATAATACTCGTAGGCATACCATGTAACCTGACTATCTCTCTAACATACAACTTCGCCAATTTATCTAGGGACATCTTCTGATTGATTGGCAAGAAGTGAGCGCACTTCATCAGTCTATCCATTATTACCCAAATAGAATCATGCCCCCTCACCGACCTTGGCAGGTGTGTAACAAAGTCCATGGAAATGTTGTCCCATTTCCACTGAGGTATTTCAAGAGGCTCCAACGTACCACTTGGCCTCTGATGCTCGATCTTCGCTTTTTGGCATACTAAGAAACATGCTACATAATCTGCCACATCAGTTTTCATGCCAATCCACCAGAAAGTCGCCTTCAAGTCCTTGTACATCTTAGTCATACCTAGATGTATGCTAAGACGACTCTTATGCCCTTCATCCAAGAGCATCTTCCTCAATACCCGACTGCTGGGTACACACCCTCTCTCTGAAACGCAAGATACCATCTCTGTCCATCTTGAAGTTCTTTCTCTTCTTTGTGCCCAACTCACTAATTATATGCTGCACTTCCTGATCCTTACCCTCTTCCACTCGAACCTCATCCAAGAACTCATTAGTGATCCTCAACATGCTGCACCGTATATGGCCTGCCTCCATATCCAATCCTAGATTCATATCTCGCAGCTTCTCGATCAGTTCCTACTCAGAGTGTCTGCTACGACATTAGCATTACCAGGGTGGTATAACAGCTCAAAGTTGTAATCCTTCAGGTATTCCATCCAGCACCTCTACCTCATATTCAACTCCTTCTGATAAAACATGTATTTTAAACTCTTGTGATCATTGAATGCCTGAAATTGTGCCTCATACAAGTAGTGCCTCCACGTTTTGAGAGCAAAAACCACCGCTGCTAATTCCAAGTCATGTGTAGGATAGTTTTTCTCATGTACTTTCAACTGGCGAGAGGCATAAGCAATAGGTCGTTTCTCCTGCATCAACACACAACCTAAGCCCTGGTATGAAGCATCACAATACACTTCAAACGTCTTGGTTGTGTCAGGAATAGCTAGTATCGGTGCAGTGGTCAATCTCTTCTTCATATCCTCAAAACAGACTTTACACTCGTCTGTCCAACAGAAAGGTTGGTCCTTTCTAGTGAGTTGAGTCAATGGACTCACCATCTTGGAAAACCCTTCCACAAACTGCCTATAATAACCCGCCAGACCCAAGAAGCTTCTCACCTCAGTAACTGTCTGCAGTCTCTCCCACTTCACCACCATTTCAATTTTTGTTGGGTCCACTGCTATTTCCTAGGCTGAGATTACATGCCCAAGAACTGTACCTCATCCAGCCAAACTCACACTTCGACAGCTTCCCATACAGTTTATGCTCTCTGAGAATTCCCAGCACCACTCTGAGATGCTCTGCGTGTTCATCCCGACTCTCAGAGTATATCAATATGTCATCAATAAACACGACAACAAACTGATCCAGGTACGATCAGAATATTCTATTTATGTAATCCATGAAAATAGCAGGAGCATTTGTCACCCCAAACGGAATTACTACATACTCGTAATGCCCGTAGTGTGACCTGAATGTCGTCTTCTGCACATCCTCCGATTTGACTAAGATCTAATGATATCCAAACCTCAAGTCAATCTTAGAGAACACTACGGCTCCCCTTAGCTGATCCAACAGATCGTCTATCCTCGACAGTGGATACTTATTCTCTATGGTCAGCTTATTCAATTGACGGTAATCAACACACAACCTCGAATTGTCGTCCTTTTTCTTTACTAAGAGTACTGGTGCTCCCCAAGGTGATGCGCTCGGCCGATGAACTTCTTCTCAAGCAAGTCTCCTATTTGCTTCTTCAACTCAGCCCACTCCACTGATGCCATTCTATAGGGCGCCATGGATATTAGGCCAGCTCCAGGGATAAGGTCAATAGTGAAATCTACATCCCTGCTCGGTGGTAACTCTAGTATTTCATCTGGAAACACATACGCATACTCCTCCACTACTGGAATCACACTGATCTTTTTGGCGGTGCTATTCTTCTCTGCATGAGCCACTATCATAAAACAGGTGGCTTCGGCTTCCACTTCATTTATCGCCCTCTAAGCCGAGATTAGCTCCAATCCCTCATGTTTTGGGAATACCAAATTGCGCCATCCACAATCAATTATAATGTGATTGTTAGACAGTCAGTCCATCCCCAAGATTACATTCAGTCCCTCCAAGTTCACCTTGAATCTGCGACCTGCCACTTCCATTGAACACCCAACGCAAACTAAACTGGTAGCCACTTGACTTGAGGAGGGAGTTGAAACAAGTAACTCACACCCCAAATCGCATTTCACCAAATTCAATCTCCCCACACACGCATAGGCAATGAAAGAATGTGTCGCTCCAGAATCGAACAACACCAAGACTAACTGACCCAACAATAAACATGGCTCGAGGATGAGATTACCTGATTTAGTTGCCTTTGTGGAGGTCAAAGCAAAGACCCTGCCAGCCGCTCTAGCTCTCTTTGTTGGCGATGTTGTTGGCTTCTTCACACCTAAATTCTTCTTTTCTAGGCAATTGTTGGCGAAGTGTCCCGGTTTGTCGCATATAAAGCACTTGCGACGGTCGCCTGACCCTCCTACTCCACCTGCCAACTGAGGACAATTCCTCTTCAGATGGGGTCCGCCACACTGGTAGCAAGAGGGACCCTGGGATGCCTGTGGACGGTTATAAGGACTTTTCATCTGCCTAGCTTCAACGACATTTTTCTGATGTCTACTCACAACGGGACCAGGGCCCTTTTCCAGGTGCTCCACACTTTTGGCCTGTTCCACCAAGACTGGAAATCTTTTCTCTCTCTCAAAGGTGTTACCACCCTCTTCAACTCATGTTTGAGTCCTCGCTCAAACTTTAAACATCTCCACTCCTTGGTGATGTCCTGTGAGTAATACCTCGCCAAGTGCCCAAATTTATTGACATACTCCTGCACTGTCATGTCTCCTTGCTGCAATGTAAGGAATTCAACCTCCCTGTCCTGTCTAGCTGTATCTGGAAAGTATTTCTCCAGGAAACGAGTCCTAAAGTTGGCCCAAGTCACCGGCTCTTTCCTAGTCCCCATCTGTTGTTGCATGCCTGCCCACCAATATTCAGCATCCTCATTCAGCATGTAAGGAGCAAACAACAGCTTCTGCTCATCTTCTCAGTTTATCACTTTGAAGATCTTCTCACATTAGCGGAGCCATGCATCCGCTTCATTAGGGGAGACCTTACCAGTGAACTCTGCTGGCTTTTGGCGCAAGAAATCCTCCACAGTTGGCACCCTGACTGGTGCAATGGTTGTTCTGGGTTGCGCTGCTATAGGTACCTGCATCGCATCCACCATCCGGTGAATAGCCTCAATGATGTCATCATCACCACTACTCCTTCTCCTCTTGTTGGCAGTCATAGCCTGAATACGCCACATTCAACTGTTAAGAATTCAATTCACTAGTTAAGCAAAACTACTCACTCACTTACAACATTTAATTCAATCACACAACAATCATACGGCAAGCTCACTCCCCAAAAGCCCCAAAATATTTTTAAAATATTTTCAAAACTTTTGCTCTAATACCAATTGTAACATCCCTAAGGAATATTACGAATTTTTATTAAATAAAATAGAAAAGAAAATTAAATACCTCATTTAATATAATACCATTTTCCCTAAAACACGGGAAATTTAAAATTTTAATATACATGTAATAAAAACAAGATTCCATAATTTATAAAACTGTAATAATATTCAAATGGCTCTCAAAAGGTTACATAATTATCTCAAAACCAAAGTAATAGACATATATACAAAATCCCATGCTATCCCTCGCTCCGAGTCTAAGCATCTCCTGGCCCACTTGTCAAATCACCTGCTCCCGGATAACAAGTTATCCAATCATTGCCACACACACAGAGAAAGGGTGAGCTATGCACAATATATAAAAGATACGAAAAATAATTATAACATTCATCCCAAAAATAACATGAATAATTATTTCATTATTTTCAATTTACCCAACCATGATCTTATATTCCTTCATGAGTCATATACATGAACTAGGTCTTGGGACTTTACTGTGCTCCCACGAAACTAACCCCTTCGTTGTCCAACCCTATGAGCCTATCCTGCTCATAGTCCTGCCCTACAGACTCCTCGTCTCTAGTAAATCATCCAAGCCTTCTCAGCTTGGACCCTGGTACGCACGCAATCACCATACTATGGACTCCTCGCCCAATAGTAGTCGACGGGAACATAACAGTTCCTTGCCCATCATGCGTACGACGCATGTAATCACCATCCTAAGGACTCCTCGACCATTAGCAACCGACAGAAACTCAACCAATACCATGCCCATCATGCGTCCAACCATCAAGCACATCCCAGACCCCTATTGGACTTAATCCTTCAAGCTCAACACCACAAACACATTCAGATAATTTCCTTAGCCTACGAAACACCAAACAAACAGTACAAACCATGTATAGAATTTTGGCTTCTAGTCCCTTCTCGCTTAAGCCATGTGTCATCGCCCAAGCGAGCACATTATTCTCGCCTAAGCTGAATCATCTCGCCTGAACGAGCATGAAACAGTGGCAACATCACACCATCTCGCTTAGGCGAGCTCATCTCGCCTGAGCGAGTCATACCTTCGTCCAAAATCACAGAGAAACCTCGCCTGAATGAAAATCTATCGCTCAAACACCAAAACCCTTCGCCTAAACGAAAAATCGCGCTCAAATAGATACAGATTTCCTCGCGACCTCACCTAGGCAAGCCATTCTCGCCTAAGCGAGACTAGGTGTCGCTCAAGCTGAACCAGGAGCGCGAATCAAAACCAGAAGCGAGGTTCTGCAACTCTCGCCTAGAGGAGATAAACTCGCTTGGGCGAGACTTGCAGAGTCCCCTCTCTGTTCACGCACTCAAAGCACCCAACACCAATGCCAAACATCAATCAATCACTTCTAACATAAAGTGATGGCAAGCAACAATAGAATTAGGCTCCCTATTCATTTAGTCTACCCGAAATACAAGACTTAGATGTCCATAATTACTCAATACCAAAAACCCTCATTCCCATAATATATAATGCATCACATGATTATGCACACAACCTCAACCAATTAAACTTTCAATCGTTACAGATAATACACAAATTACATGAAAAGAAGAACCCAATTAAAACAGCATTGGTCCAAAACCATAACGCAACTCAATCAATTTAAACACACAAGGACAACTCCCATAACCTGAATTCTTGATTGAAATTGAAAAGGGAATAGGGATTCCTTGGTTCACCAAATTCTTTGCTTCCACCTCTCTCTCCCAACTCAGCGCTTGCACACCCAATTCAGCCTCTCACTCTTCCAATTTTCGCTCTCCTCTCAAGCCAAAACGAAAATAATTGCAGAAACCCTCCTTTCCACCTCAAATTTACTTTTTATATGTGTCTTATGATTGGGTTAAAGGGCTGAAACGAATTTAGGCTTTTTGGTGTGGTTAAGTCTCATTTAATTATCACTATAGGATGATTTCCAGCCCCTCTTAGCTTCCCCTTCTAGGTTTTCTTTTGCCCTCTCATATTCCCTCCAAAACTACACTTAAAAAAAATAAAGTTCCAATTTCATTCCCAACCAAGTTTGAACCCACAACCCATCAATTATCATATCAAATGCATAACCAATCCAATCAAGTCAAGTTTTGTGATACACTCCAATCTTATAAGCTTACAATACCAATTCCATACTCATACATATTATTAAAATTAATAATAAAACAACAACACATAATTAGCATACATAGGACTCGAACCCAACTCCTCTCACACAAACCAAGTACTCTCAACTACTTGAGCTAGTACTTTTTCACATCACATCAAACAATACTTAATGCCATAAAGGCTCTTTCCACTTGCATTTGTTAATTAATTAATTTCACGGGTCTTACATGCCCAACTTGTGTGGGTCGTTGGACCTTCCTGACCCGTTTGTGTCGTTGGCCCTACCCGATCTGCCTGGGTCATCGGGTCATTCCGATCCGTATTGGTCGTCTAGTCCACCTAGCTTGTCTGGCTCATCGTGTCATCGGCTCGACTCATCGAGCCAACCTATGGACTGGGACAAATTGACAATTCTATTAGAGATGTCTAGAGTTTGAGGTTGAGTGAGAAGAATTTCAAATTTCACCTATTTTGATGGTATTTGAATTTCTACTAATTTAACTAATTGAAATACTTCAAAAAAATGCTTGCATTTTAAATTCTTTTCAATTTCTCTATCCAAACAAAGAATTTCATCACAAAGAAATCTAAATTCTTCAAAAAAATGAATTACTTCATTAAAATGCTCCATCCAAACACACAATGAGGGAAATACATGTGGCATTTCTAGTGTTTCTAGTTGATCTATCACTCAGTAAAACATTAAATGTTAGAAAACATGATATTGTATATTCAAGGTCAATTTAGTAGTAGATGTTTCTTAAAATAGACTTACATATCTACTATGTTTTCAAATAATGGGGAGGATTTCTATGCAAAGAGGAAAACCATATAGCAATACTCTTTGGTACTGATATAACTAATAACTGCCAAGAACGACTGGATTGAAAATTAGTTAAAAGATATTTAAAATGCAAAAAATATATGTTATGGAATAAAAAGTAAGGATACACTTACTTATCTATATATAGAGTAAGGTAAATTTCTTTCTTTCATTGCATTATGGAATTTGTAATGTACTATTTTTTTTTTTTGGGTTTCCTATAATTCGTTGGGGGTCATGAAATGAAGGTCTATAAACCCATATGTGTCATCCTTTCCCATTTCTAAACATAAACAATGTAAGTACTCAAATTTGATATTGATGACACTTATTTAATATCTAAAAAGGTAACGAAGACAAATGATTTTAAAATTTAACTTACATCATCCATAATTGCAAAACAAATATATTTAACTCTTCATATTGATGTTCTTAACTGTGTGAATTAATTGATTACATATTTGTGGGTATTTGATAATCTAGATTTTTACCATTATCTTGGCTATCTTTTGCTAACAAAATCAACTCCTCTTGAGCTCTTAACCCACTTAATCCTCATTTTTACTTTGTTTTTGTGAATAAATACAAAATGGGTTACATAGATCTAATTATACCATTAATCCTCATTTTTTGTGTCCAATTTAATGATAGGAAGCTTTTGTCTCAAGCCAAAGAAGTTGTCAACCAAAGAAGAAAGAAGAAAAAAAAGGCAAAATTGAAGATATGAACATAGCAGTTCAAGGCTGAGCGCCATTCTTCTCGCATTTTTCAGTGCTGAGCGCGAGCATCAACATTAAGCACCAATTGATTCGCATTTATGGACACTCATTGCCAACGCTAAGCCCCATTTGGTTCACATTTTTGGGCGTTGAGCACCATCAGCCAGCGCGGAGCGTTGATAAGCTTGCATTTTTTGAATGTTGAATGGTGCGGGGACAGCGTTAAGCGACACCTGTGCTGATGTAGCAAAATTAAACCTATTTCTTCTAGATTCTTGAGGGGAAATCATCTTTGGCAGTGTGGAGGCACGAAAAACTCATTTTGGAGAGCTTGGAGGTGTGCTAGGGCTTTTGGAAACGGCTCCATCTTCCTCTTTGTATCTTCTTTCTCTTCCATTTCTTCCATTTGTAAGATTGAGATCTTCATGACAATGGAGAGCTAAACCCATTTTTGTTGGGATCAGATGTACCCATGAAACTTTTGTGTAAATGCAAATGCTTTGATTATATATATGCATCTTTCATTAATTGATAGTCTTCTTGTTTCTTCACTTAATGCTCGCATTGATTTGACCATCCATTGCATGATATTTGGTTCATTGGGTATGGAAATATCTTTTGAAACCTTGAATTGGAACAAGAAAACCCAATGAAGCTTGTATCTAGGAATGAGACTTGACTCATTGGTTGTCTTAAACCCTAGTGCATAATGTGGATTTGCTTATTAAGAGTTCACCGGATTAACTCTTAATAAGGAAATTTAGGCTCATTCCACTAAGGAATTAGGGTTTGAGTAGATTTATGGGTTTACATTAGCATATTAATGTAGAGGATGTAAAATTGTAGTTGCATGAGAGCATAGTTGGTGAATTCTAACCTCGACAATATCAATTCATATCATTTATAATCTTTTTCATTCACTAAGTGCCTTTAACTTTCAAAGTTCAATTTTAATCATTTATGCAAAATTTAATTTCTTACATGAAACTCAAAATATGGATTCATTCTTTAGTTTAAATTAGTTATTAATTACACTATCGATTAGTATTACACGAGTCTCTTGGGAAACGATATTTCGATCTTACCGGTTACTGCTTGCATGACCTGGTACGCTTGTCGGAGTCTTAACAATATATGATCATTGTACATGATATTATAACCTATATTAGAATAGAACAACCAATTGATTGAGCATCTAAACATGGAGATCCTCATTGGGCTTCTAGACATAGAGTTCCTTATGGTCATTCTTAACATCCGAACTTAGTGATTAATGCGAAATTTTAATAAGAAAAGGTCTAATTGGGTTCTTATTAACAAGTTTAGATTTGTCTCTAAGACATTAGGAATTGTTACATAGGGGTGTGAATACTAAAGCAGGAATTTGAGGTATATTGTTTAACATTTTTCATATTGATTTGATGTATGAAATCTAACCCAATGAAATCTGTAACACATTTGTTAATTTCATCATTTAAATCCTTTCCATAATTTAGAATTTATCTTTTAAAATCCTTTTAGGAAGCTTGGTATAGTGATAAGTGCCCCTGACCATGAACACTATTAAGGGGTGCCCATATCTGGTTAAGAGAACTACTAATTTAAAAAAAGTATAAAAGTGTATTAGAGGTTAGGTTTATATGGAAGTGAGTACACAAGATATGGAAAGCTAGGACAAAGGCCCAATTGTTGGGGTGAAATTAAGCTTGGAAAACATTTAACACGGTTGGTATCTCTTTTTAAAAGGAGCCGAAAAGGTAAACGAAGGTCAAGTTTTTCGAAAATAGTTGCATAGATGAATGTAAATTTATGTGATGAGGGGACATACTCATTAATCCCAGAACATTGATGAATTTAATATATAATATTTTCAAACTATTTAATCTATCTTACGGAAAACGATTTGATGACTCCCAAATCTTACCACTTTTCTTACCACCTAAGGTGGCAGTGCGTTTTGCATTTAATTTTTTTTTTCAATTTAGGTTTAAGCAGTATACTGTGTTAGATGCGGGTAGAGAAGAATCTCATTCTCTCCCCCCTCATTTTGTCAAACATAAGTCTTCTTCCTTGTACTAATTTCTCAATTGCCAATCTTGAACCCCTATTCTCTCACCCTAGAAAATTCCCATTGTGTTACCCTCGTTCTCTCACCCCATTTGTCCTTTTCGAACTCCATTTGTGTGCACCCACCAAGCTTCACAGCAACCCCTTGTTCCTTTGCCATTGTGAACCCCTAAAGCTTCCATTTTGGGAAAAAGTGGCATGCATAATTTTTACAGTTAACTTGTTACCTTAGAGCAATTAAATTGTTACCCACGAACGATTTTTTGCATAAAATAAAATTGACAGATATTGGAAGTGCATGAGAAAACACAATTTCCTCCCTTACTAAATGGGTAGACCCCAACTGTGCACAACAACACCACAACTGTAAGACTCGTAGAATTTAATTAATTAAATAATTAGTTAATTAATAAATACGGGAGGGTTAATAATTATGACATTAAAGGATGATTGGTATGACGTGGAAAAGTGCTAGCTCAAATGGTTGAGAGTACTTTGATTGTGTGAGAGGACTTGGGTTCGAGTCCTATGTATGATACTTTTTGGTTATTATTATTATTTCAATCCATGAAAGCATGTTCTGTTATGATATGATGCTTGAATTGTGATTTCTAGCATGAAATATGAATTGGCATAATGGTTTGATATTGATTTGGCAATTGCATGGTTATGGGTTCAAGGTTTGGAGAGCTCACATTAATTTTTATATTTTTGGGCATTTTTGGGTCTGATTTGAATATGAAAGGGTTGGGAAGAAGCCCTAATGGTAAGGCAGCCGAGAGGTGGCTGGAAGGGAACCATAATGGTGTGGTAAATGGTAATAAACCCCATTCAATAAGTAAATTTCGTTTTTAAAATATTAGCATAGTTTTAGGGCACCTTTAAAAGGTTCTAGAGAGGTAGAAAGAAGGGTTTTGCAATCTGAAAAATCTGACTTACATAGAGGGCACGGAGATTCTGGAAGCTTGTGAGGTTGGGAGAGATTGAGAGGCTGAAAGGAGAGGAACCAAGGAGGGCTAGTGAGCAAAGGAGAACTATTCAAGTTTCAAGGGTTAAAGCCTAAGAAGAGAACTAGGTTAGGGGAGCTTTCACGTTAGTCCTTTTGTATGAACATGTTTTATATGGCTTGTGATATGAATTGGATGCATTATTTTCGTGCTGTTATTGGTTTTCTGGAGTTCTGGAAATTTTCCAGAAACCGCCTGGCGGGCTGTTTATAGCCGCCAGGCGGTGCATGTTGTTTTCTGCCATTTCTGGGTTCCTGGGAAGGAACCGCCTGGCGGTACATACCCGATCGCCAGGCGACGCATGTGATTTCACCAATTTCTGGAATTTTAGTATGAATTGTCTGGCGGTGATGATCAATCGCCAGGCGACGCGAGTTGGTATTAGCGATTTTTGGTATAGTTTGGGTTCAGGGTGAGTATGACTGGATAAAAAGTTAGTGGTAAATGTTAGGGGGTGATCTGACATGTGTTTTATTGAATTGTAGCGTAATCGAAGTCGTAAATTGATGGAACAGTGCCTATGAGTTTAGGGTTGATTGTATGAGATCAGAATTTATGGGTTGAAAGAGGTTACTGTGAAATTGGGTTATAGTAATAGTGGGTCATTGTAATTAAATATTGAAATTTGTTGGGTCTGTGATTGTATTTGGATTTGCGGGTGATGAGGATTCGTAAAGGAAGAAAAACTAGTTGGGCTTCGTGTGCTGGAAATTCTGAGAAAACCCAGAACTGATGTACCGCCTGGCGGCCAGCTTCGCGCCGCCAGGCGACGTAGGTGACAGTGCAGAGGGAGGGCTTATTGTGATTGAGCGAGTGTTGAGTGTCAGTAGGAGCTTGGTGAAAAAAAAATGAGTGCATCTGGTTGAAGTTCGGAGACATAGGGATAAGAGTTGATGGAATGGATTGATATAGATGGTGGATAGGATGCGCGAGGGCGAGTATATTAGGGTGACAAGGCGTAACAGAAACTGAGGTTTTGGTATGAGTCTTATAATTGGGTGAGGACAACATTGGACCTTGAGAGGTCTTGTTGGATGGTGGTAATGTAATCTGGGTATAGTAGAAACAAGTACAAAATATAGTGAGATGCACTTGTGTATCTAAGTAGGTTATAAAAGGGGGGGAAAGAAAAGAGGATGAGTATGGTAGGAGCATGAGTGTTGTTTGGTGAAAAGAGTGAGCTATATTAAAAAATTATAAAAAAAAGAGCATTGTGAATAGTCAAGTCCAGGGGACTTGTTACGAGTCAGATAGTGAGAATCGTATTGGGAGCTAGAAGCAGTGAACCATGAAAACTCGTGACCGGGAACTCAAGTGGAGTGCTGATGTACTGATACAGCGCCTGGCGGTTGGATAGGCTCCGCCAGGCGGCGGCGACACGAACAGTGGCTCCTGGAACAGCGTCCGCCTGGCGGTGTAGACTGTCCCGCCAGGCGGTGGTTGCAGACTTTGTGGGTTGAGGCGCTTGGCGCCTGGCGGTACGTGTCCCCCGCTAGGCGGTCTGGAAGCTGTGGCGCCTAGCGGTACGTGTCCCCCGCTAGGCGATTTGGCTGCTGTAAGTCCTCGTTGTTGGACTTAGTAGGGTGTTCTACAAGGTTTCTAGTAGTGCTTCAGAGGTGAGGTTGCTGGAGTTCCTTGAGTTGTGGCTCAGAACGTATCCCTTGAGTTGTGGCTCGGGATAGGGGTTAAGCACGTGGTATTCCTTGAGTTGTGGCTCAGAATAGCATCTCTTGAGTTGTGGCTCGGGATGGCGGATG